>Ga0247831_1004977_pt1 | contig 17089 bp, 9 predicted proteins | sample LaCruzMarch2015__9_FD_192406 | JGI IMG/M metagenome (GOLD analysis project Ga0247831, IMG submission 192406) | Freshwater microbial communities from meromictic Lake La Cruz, Castile-La Mancha, Spain - LaCruzMarch2015_1m | ecosystem: Environmental > Aquatic > Freshwater > Lake | place: Spain... | reverse complement strand
TTTATGCCCATGGTTTTCCCATGAGAAGACAAGAAAAAACCGTGGCTCAGGCACTTCAAAAGGCTGGATATAATACAGCACATTTTGGAAAATGGCATCTGGACGGGCTCAAAGGCCCGGGTGTACCTATCCTTGCGGCGGATAACAGGAATCCGGGATTTTTTGGATTCACCGAGTGGTTATCTGTGTCCAATTTTTTTGATCTCAATCCTTTAATGAGTCATAAGGGTAACATTGCGGAGTATATTGGAAATTCATCTGATATCATTGTAAATCTGGCACTTGAGTTTATTTTGGGTCATAAAAATGAACCATTTTTTGTGGTTATATGGTTTGGAAGTCCTCATGATCCCTGGAGTGCCTTACCTGAGGATAAATTAAATTTCCCAAAAGGCATGGAGGAAGTACAGCAAAATTATCTTGGAGAAATAGTGGAAATGGATAAATCTATTGGTCTGCTAAATTCGAAATTGAAGGAAATGGGTTTGGATGAAAATACCTTGATTTGGTTTAATAGTGATAATGGTGGGGTATCTGTCGGCGGTAAGGAAGGGGTAGGGGGACTAAGAGATTTTAAGGGAAGTCTTTATGAAGGAGGTATAAGGGTTCCTTGCATTATTAAGTGGCCGGCAACCATTAAGGAAGGAACCGTAAGTCATTTTCCGGCAAGTACCATGGATATTTTTCCTACCATCGCTTCCATTTGTAACTTATCAGACGATGTTTTTGTACAACCTATCGATGGGAAAAGCATTTTTCCTCTTTTTAAGGGAAAAGCAGAGGAATTTAGAAAAGATCCAATCCCATTTAAATATAGAAACCAAGGTGCCTTAATTGACAATGATTATAAATTATTGGTAGAAAATATTGAGAAAAAGGAATACGCTTTATATGACTTGAAAAATGATAGGTCAGAAACAAAGAATATCATTTCCTTACATTCTTCGCGTGCGCAAAGAATGATTTCCAACTATGAGCAATGGATGGTAAGTGTTAACCAAAGTGTAAAGGGTGAGGACTATAAAGGTGGATTGTTGGAAAAAGATCCAACCCCTGAGTTCTGGTGGATTAAACCTGAATACGCTCCTTATTTGCCCTTATGGAAAAATCGACCTGAGTATAAGAAACATTTAAATAATTGAAAAATCAGGAGATCCGGCTTTAATTTCCCATGGGACTTGTATCGCATTTTACATCACCTACTACAAATTGAAGGCCATCGAGGAAAAATTGAAGCAATTGCGGATTACTGAAACTTTGCGCATTGTGAGCAGGAGATGAATAAAATATATTCCCTTTTCCGTATTTTTTAATCCAGGCAATATATCTTTTTTCGTCCCCACCTGGATATTTGTTTCCCTCAATATTAGTGCTTTCCATGTAAAGTAGCGGTCTGAAATTTTTGCTCATATAAGCATTATTGAAGAAATAAGGCTCATCAATATGTGAAAATCCTTTTCCATTAAAGCCCTGTACTAAAGGATGATTGGGGTCAACTAATTTTACGTCAATCTTTTGTTGCTTTGGATGATAATCAAAACTACCGCCTAACATATCACTAAAAGCATTCGATTTATTCTGCATTGTCACGGCACCATGCATAGACATAATACCACCGCCTCGTTTTACAAATTGCAGTAGATATTTTTCAAATTTGGCTGCCTTTTCCATGGCTTGAATAGTATCCAGCGTAGGGTCATTTTTAAATACATCCCAAAATAAATTACGTTTGTCCCCAATACTGCAATTGTTATTTAGGATAATAGCATCGAATTGCTGTAACCAGTTTTTGTCAAAATATTTAACATCTCTGGTGTAAGTCATTTCAAAACCGCCCACTTTTTCTGTAATGGTTTTTAACATCGCTTCGGTATGAGGAATGACCCAATGGTCAAAGCCAGTAAATAGGGAAAATACCAGGACTTTATGTGTTTTAGTACTTGGAAAATGCTTCTTTGCGGGCGCCAAAGCTTTTATTTCATTAATCCATGCATCGTTAAGTTCAATTTTAGGAAGATTTTGAGCTTTAGCAAAGGGTAAGCTAATATTTAAAAGAAACAGGGTAAAAAGTAGTTTAAAAAATCTCATCAGGCTAATTTTAATGAATATATTTCAAATATAATAAAATTAAGTAGAAAAGGGTATTTACTAACATTTTGCTGTGCCTTCTAATGGTTTTGAATCACGGATTATAAGGATTATTGGATTTCACGGATTATAGATAACGTCATCGTTGTAGAGACGCGATGCCTCGCGTCTTTTCCCCGACAGGTTTCAATATAAAATTCACCCACTGGCACTTGGTTTTGAATCAGGATTTACAGGATTTTCAGGATTATCGATAATGTCTCCGGTTTGGGTGGAAAGGATATTATTAGATGGTTATTTAGTTTTGAAGCTTTTCGCCGATGCGTAACGCATCGGCGAAAAGCATTATAAAAAGTAACAATTTACAATTTAACCTTCACGTTCAAAACGACGACGTCCTATATAATTCTGAAAATCCTGTAAATCCTGATTCAAAAACCAGGGGCTGCCGCGCGTATAATTTAAACCAAAGACTAGGTACATGCTTATTTTTGGGGATGCTTCCTTTAAATAATTTTTGAATAACGGATTATAAGGATTATTGGATTTCACGGATTATAGATAACGTCATCGTTGTAGAGACGCGATGCCTCGCGTCTTTTCCCCGACAGGTTTCAATATAAAATTTACCCACTGGCATCTGGTTTTGAATCAGGATTTACAGGATTACGAGGATTACAGAGTATGTCGTCGGTTTGGGTGGAAAGGTTATTATTAGACAGTTGTTGCCTATGAATGCCGTCCACAGGCGTAAGTCACAAAGCGGCAAAGCCCTGCCATCTTCGTAACACGTCAAATACATTGAATTATCTAAGGAAATAGCTGCCTTTAAAATTTACCACACATTTATGTAGTGTTGCTATTTAAAATATGTCAAAATCAAGGCTTAATATTGGTTATTAGCTTTTTATGTATAGAACGATTCACTTATCAATAATTTTTGAATCGATTAATACACATATTCGGCAGCTAAATTTTCATTTATTATATGTTTTGGCATGACAATTAATTCTACATTTTTAAATATTGTTTTTGTAATAACTCTGTTTTTTGTTTCACCAGCTATAGCTACCGTGGACCAGGACACCACGATTGTCATGGCCACTTCCTCGGGAGGAAGCCTGGAAAATATGGGAAATGGATCGATAGAATTTTCCTTCGGACAACTGTTGTATGCGAATGAAATAGCGAATACACACAATGTAAACCAGGGCATTCAACAGCCATCTATCTATGAACTCGCTTCGTCCGTGTCCTCCCTTTCCTGCGATAATTATATGCTTGATAATACGGTGCTGTTGAAGGGGGAAATGTATAATGGCGTAGTCATTTTACCCTACCTTGGTGGTAATGGCGCTAATTATCTGGGACTAAATATATCGTCTTCTTCAGTTAAGGGTCTGACAATGACCTTGCCGTCGGGTAAATTAGCCAAAGGCAATGGCTCCATTGAACTGGTGCTTAAAGGGGTGCCTTCCGACACGGGTATTGCCCTGTTTAATCTTGTTTTTGGAACTAAAACTTGCCCCATTAGCCTGCGAGTTTATACTATCCAGCCGGAATTGTCTGTTTTGCGTTGCGATAACTTTTCCTTGTTTCCCTCGGCAGTGGGTAAAAACCTGGATTATTCCGGAGAAGTGAGTATTACTTATTCGGGGGGAAATAACGTAAAAACAGCCCCTGTTTTGCTGTCTTCCCAAGGGGTTAACGGACTCGTTTTGAAAGCGGATGCCATGTCCCTGAATCAGACGGGTGGTTTACTAAAATATACCCTTCTTGGAAAACCTACCAGTGCAGGTACTGCCGTTTTTTCTTTTCAGATTGGAGGAAAAGCCTGTGAGGTAACGGTAAAGGTGCTGGACAGTGAAATGATTAAAGTGAGTGATTTTTTCTCTCCAAATGGCGACGGCCTCAATGATTACTGGACCATTCCTGAACTGGATCTGCTGTCAGATTCCAGGGTGTTCATTTTTGACAGATTCGGACGCTTGTTAGTGGAGAAAACTGGAGCTGCTTTCCGCTGGGACGGATTGATTAACAATGTACTCGCTCCGGTAGATACTTATTGGTACCTCGTAAAATTAAATGAAAACGAATCGTTGAGGGGGAATTTCACCCTGATGAGATAAATAGCGATATGAAGGGAATAGGAATACTTTTTTTTGTTTTTCAGGGAATAATATGTTTTGGACAAAATTACATTTTCCAAAATCAACATTATTTTAAACCCTATCTGATTAATCCTGCGCTGGCAGGAGCTAACCGATCGGGAAATGCGATGCTGGTGTACAGCAAACGCCTGATTGGCTTTGAAAATTCACCAAACTCCCAATTATTATCCATCGATTATCCTTTAACAAAAAATCAAATTGGACTGGGGGTCAACGGATTTAAAGACCAAAATGGGGCCGTTTCTTTCGTTGGCTTAGAATCTACCTTTGCCTACCATATAGAGAACGCAGGGAAAGGCGCTAAAAAGCCAGTGACAGGGCTATCTTTTGGCATATCAGCTACTTACAATCAGTATCGGATAGACAGATTGGGACTGTTGGCGGGAAATGTGGACAATAATCTGTTTAACGATGACACTAAGTTTTTTAATGCCTATCCAAATGCGAATGTTGGGTTCCATTTTCATTCCCACGGATTCCATTTGGGCATCTCCGCCTACAACATCATACCACAGGTGAATGACCTTTTCATGGATGAAAATGATGTTCGCAATGCCTTTCTCACCTATATATCCTCAGGCGTAAAGCTTAAGGTGAGTGAAAATATAGAGATTACCCCGGGTGTTTTATTGAGGACACAGCAAAGTGCCGATTATCAATTAGATATGATGGTCGATGTCAAATTTAATTTACCAGGAGGTGCCTATTTCAGTGTGGCACCGGTGTACAGGAATTATGAATATTCGGTATTCAGTAAAAGCAGATCGGTAGGTATGAATGCCATGATATCGAAATATCCGTTCACGGCAGGCTATCAGTTTGATATTGGATTATCCACGGTAAACAGTTTTCCAAACATGGGCCATCTCCTAATAATCGCCTACGCCTTGTCTGAAAAACCAAAAAAGAAGAAAAAATGATTAAGAATATGAAAAAGGGACTATTCCTTATTTTAAGCATGACATTGAGCTACTTGGGTATAGCGCAAGTACCGAACTCATTTAGCTACCAGATGGTGATAAGAAATGGAAATAACGAATTGGTGGCTAACACCACGGTGGGGATACGCATTGGTCTGTTAGGGGGTAATGCGGCGGACACGGTATGGTATCAGGAGGAGCACAAGGTAAAGACCAATTTGAATGGATTGGCCTATATTACCATAGGTAAGGGTAACATGCTGAAGGGCACAATAGCTACAATAGACTGGACGCGGGGACCATTTTTCATCAAGTCGGAAACTGATCCGACGGGTGGCACGAATTATAGTCTGATCATCGTTTCACAAATGCTAAGCGTACCCTATGCGATACACGCCAAAACGGCGGAAAAACTGAGTACGCCGGTCACTGAATCAGACCCACTTTTTAGCAAGAGTATAGCTAAAGGTATTACGGCAGAGGATACGGCAAGATGGAGCAAGAAGGAAGTATATGACGGCAATAGTGGTGGTAGTGGGGGTGGTAATGGTGGTGGTGGCGTTGTATTTGAGACTGACCCTGTGTATAATACCAGTGTTGCCAAAGGTATCAGATCGGTAGATACGGCGGCATGGAACAATAAACTCAATCTGAGAGACACACTGAAAATGCTGCGTCCCTATTTGCGGGCAGCAGATACTGCCTCATTGTCAAATCGCTTAAATCAAAAGGTAGATTTAAATCAACTGAACACCAACACATTAACGTTGGACGGGAAAATAAATATTGCCGATACGGCTGGTATGCTGGCGAATTACCGAATGGGCATCAATTCAAAAGTGAATATCGGGGATACGCTAAATATGCTAACTCCATACCTTAGAGATGCGGATACTTCTTCTATGCTGTTGAATTACCGATTGGGGATCAACACGAAGGTCAATATTGTGGATACGGCAAAAATGTTATTACCCTATCTGCGTGATGCTGATACTATTGCCATGTTGGCAAATTACCTAATGGGCATAAGTTCAAAAGTGAATATTGCGGATACCATCGCCATGTTAGCGAACTACCGGGCAGGTATTATTTCCAAGGTCAATATTGTTGATATGGCAAAAATGTTATTACCTTATTTGCGGGTTGCGGATACCACTGCCATGTTGGCAAATTACCGAACGCTTATTAATGCTAAAGTAAATAATTCGGATACGTTCAATATGTTATTGCCATACTTGAGAGATGCAGACACGACAAGCATGTTATTACCCTACCTACGAGATGCAGATACCTCCGCTATGCTGGCAAATTACCGCACAGGTAACCTGGTTAAATTGAATATTTCGGACACGACAAGCATGTTATTACCCTACCTACGAGATGCAGATACCTCTGCTATGCTAGCAAATTACCGTGGGGGTACCATAAATAAATTGAATATTTCAGACACGACGAGTATGTTATTACCCTACCTACGAGATGCGGATACCTCCGCCATGCTGGCAAATTACCGCGTGGGTACCGTTGATAAATTGAATATTTCGGACACGACGAGCATGTTATTACCCTACCTACGCGACGCGGATACCACTGCCATGTTGGCAAATTACCGAACGGGAATTAATGTTAAAGTGAATATTTCGGATACGTTAAATATGTTAAGGCCCTATTTGCGAAATGGGGACACTACTGGGTTAGCGAATTACAGGATGTTAATCAACGATAAAGTAAATATTCCGGATACGTTAAATATGCTTTTACCATACCTACGAGATGCAGATACTACTTCTATGCTGGCGAATTACCGGACGGGAATTAATTCTAAATTGAATATTTCAGATACGACGAGTATGTTATTACCATACTTACGAGATGCGGATACCTCCGCTATGCTGGCAAATTACCGCGTGGGTAACATAGATAAATTGAATATTTCGGATACGACGAGCATGTTATTACCCTACCTACGTGATTCGGATACCACCGCCATGTTAGCAAATTACCGGACGGGCATCAACTCAAAAGTGAATATTTCAGATACTTTAAATATGCTGGCCAATTACCGGACAGGAATCAATGCTAAAGTGAATATTTCGGACACGTTAAATATGCTGGCTAATTACCGGACGGCAATTAATGCTAAAGTGAATATTTCGGATACGTTAAATATGCTGGCGAATTACCGGACAGGCATCAACTCAAAAGTGAATATTTCGGATACGTTAAATATGCTGGCGAATTACCGGACGAGTATGAACGCTAAAGTGAATATTTCAGATACGTTAAATATGCTGGCCAATTACCGGACGGGAATAAATGCTAAAGTGAATATTTCAGATACGTTAAATATGCTGGCCAATTACCGGACGGGAATAAATGCTAAAGTGAATATTTCAGATACGTTAAATATGCTGGCCAATTACCGGACAGGCATGAACGCTAAAGTGAATATTACAGATACGTTGAATATGCTGGCGAATTACCGGACAGGAATGAACGATAAAGTTAATATTTCAGACACGACGAGCATGTTATTGCCCTACCTGCGGGATGCGGACACCACCACCATGCTGGCGAATTATAGCTTAGGTATTAATTCTAAAATAACGGCTGTAGCAGCCTCAAAAGTCACGGGAATATTGCCTATTGCAAACGGGGGCACTAATTCATCAACTCAAAATTTTGTCGATTTAACAACTGTTCAGACCGTTGCTGGAAATAAATCTTTCTCGGGAAGTACTACCATGCAGGGATCTTTAACAGGGAATAATAGTAATACTTCAACCATTGCTGGTTTCTCCGCCAATGTTAATACCCAAACTGGAACAACCTATACTTTGGTAGCTTCTGATAATGGTAAAATAATAACATTAGACAATGCATCAATTATCACACTAACCATTCCAAATTTGTTCATTGGCTTTAACTGTATGGTCGTCCAATTGGGCGTTGGTAAAATCACTTTAACTCTCTCTGGCTCCAACACTATCAATAATAGAAGCTTATTTACAAAATCAGCTGGAAAAAATGCCATAGTTACCTTGGTTCAACTAAATACAAATTATTTTATCAGTGCAGGAGATATGGAATTATAAATTAATGTGATAAAATGAAATATTTCCTGATTCCCATATTGATGCTGGTATCTAAAATCGCCTTGAGTCAAATTATGCTGCCTGCTTACCAAGGGGTTGTCGCTAAAATTCCTACAGTGGTTACACCTGCTTTTACTTGCAGTACCTCCACAATTACCGATGTTGATGGAAATGTATACAATACGGTTTCCATTGGTACCCAATGTTGGACAAAGGAAAATCTTAAGGTCACAAAGTATAATGATGGTGCATCGATTCCTGATCAAACAGCTAATACTAATTGGGGAACGTTACTTACCGGAGCTCTTACGGTTTATACAGGAGCAGCTTCCTATTTAGCAACTTATGGCTATCTATACAATTGGTATGCTGCCAAAGATACGAGAGAAATTTGTCCTACAGACTGGCACGTTCCAACTAACACGGAGTGGGAAACTCTGAATACTTATCTTGGAGGAACAACCATTGCTGGAGGCAAGATGAAATCAACTTCTTCGCTTTGGACTTCTCCAAATATAGGAGCAGTCAATACTAGTGGCTTCTCCGCTCTCCCAGGTGGCACTCGTCATATCAATGGTAGTTTCTACAATATTGGGGTCTACGCTTTGTTCTGGAGTGCTACCGAGTACGACGGCAACGGCGCTTGGAGCAACCACGTGAAAAACAGCGTTGACGATGTATTCAGGGGCAGCGGCAATAAGTCCTCAGGTTTTTCCCTCCGTTGCCTCAGGGATTGACTATTTCGTGGGCAAGGATTGCGGGTGGATGGTGCGAGGAATTTTGTTAAACATCATAAAAAGATGTTACTAATTAAGAATATTTTCGATTTTTTAACATGAGAAATGTAACCATAGTTTGAAAAGGGTTGAAATAAATCAAGTGATTTATTTTCTAAATTTAAATTTTGATATGAAATATTTCCTGATTCCCATATTGATGCTGGTATCTAAAATCGCCTTGAGTCAAATTATGCTGCCTGCTTATCAAGGGGTTGTCTCTAAAATTCCTGCTGTAGTGACACCATCCTTTTCATGTGGCCCTTCAACGGTTTCGGATATTGATGGAAATTTATACAATACCGTTTTAATAGGCACGCAATGTTGGATGGCATCAAACCTGAGAGTTACAAAATACAATAACGGAACGCTTATCCCTTTGGATAATTCAGGTGGTTCAACTGGTGATGGAAGCACAGAAACCTGGACGGCAAGAACCTCTGGAGCACGCACCGTTTATGCTCACAATAATAGTTATCTAACTATATATACATATTTATACAATTGGTATTCTGCCACAGATACGAGAAAAATTTGTCCCTCAGGTTGGGGCATACCTACCGATGCCGAGTGGTTAACCTTGACCAATTTTATAGGAACAAATCCAGGAACTAAGCTGAAAAAAAATTCAACCTTGTGGTCAACAAACACAGGAACTGACAATTACGGCTTTTCCGCTCTCCCAGGTGGCTATCGTGATGTCGATGGTGGTTTCACCAATATTGGGGGCACCTCTTTCTTCTGGAGTGCTAATGAGAGCGAGGTGCGCGCCCCTCTAAACCGCGCATGGAACCGCCTCATGTACAACTACAGTGGCAGTGTGGGCAGGACCAATACCTCCTACAACGATAAGTCAGTTGGTGCCTCCCTCCGTTGCCTCAGGGACTGACTATTTCGTGGTTGAGGATTGCGGGTGAGCGGCGCTCGGATTTTTGGTACACATCCTAAAAAGATGTTACGAACTAAAAATATTTTGGATTTTTTAACATGAGAAATGTAACCATAGTTTGAAAAGGGTTGAAATAAATCAAGTGAATTATTTTCTAAATTTAAATTTTGATATGAAATATTTCCTGATTCCCATATTGATGCTGGTATTTAAAATCGCCTTGAGTCAAATTATGCTGCCTGCTTATCAAGGGGTTGTCGCTAAAATTCCTACAGTGGCTTTTATGTCTTGCCCTGGTCTCGCTACAGTTACTGATGTTGACAATAACGCTTACAATACCGTTTTAATAGGCACGCAATGTTGGACAAAGGAAAATCTGAAGGTCACAAAGTATAATGATGGTGCATCGATTCCATTGAATAATACGTATACTTCAGGAACAGTTTCAACGGTATGGCAAGGATTAACTACCGGGGCTTATGCCATTTATGACAATCAAGCAAGTTCAGGCACAAATGCAACGAACTACGGGTTTTTATACAATTGGTATGCTGCAAAAGGAATTGCGACAACGGGAAGTACCACGTATAAAAATTTATGTCCTACGGGATTTCACGTGCCAACAGATTCTGATTGGAGTAAATTAGTTATATTTATAGATTCAGGAGCGGATACATCTTCTACTTCAGCAACTCAGAGCAGTTCTGCAGGTACTACGCTGAAAAAAAATTCCGCCTTATGGTTAACAAACACAGGAACTGACGATTACGGCTTTTCTGCTCTACCAGGAGGTTTTCGCCAACGAGTTGGTAGTTTCACTTATATTAGCTCTTACGCTTTCTTCTGGAGTGCTACCGAGGGCGGCAGCGGCAACGCCTGGTACCGCGACATGAACAACACCGATGGCATTGTGCGCAGGCTTGGCAATTGCAGCGGCTGCTATACTAGGTCAGGTGGCGCCTCCGTTCGCTGTCTTAGGGATTGACTATTTGACTATTTCGTGGGCGGGGAAGTGCGGGCTGGCGACGCTCGGATTTTGGTAAATACTTGATTATTTATGTTGTTGAACCGAGACATTGTTACTTTTTAATAAAAAACATTAAAAAAAATGTTGTTTTTTGGTAATCGCAAGCACCTGGTTTAAAAGCAGGATTTTGAGGATTACAGAGGACGTCTTTGGTTTGGGTGTTATGTTGATTCATACAGTAGCACTTTTTATACCGTTTTTCAGTAGAGACGCGATGCTTCGCGTCTTTTCCCCGAAAGTTTTCAATTTAAATTTACTCTTAGCACTTGGTCTTGAATCAGGATTTACAGGATTTTCAGGATTACAGAGGACGTCTTTGATTTGGGTGTAATGGTGATTCGTAGAAGGTTACTTTCTCATTGCGTACTACATCACATAGGGGCAGAGCCCCGCCATCTTCGTAACACCCAGAACGAAGTTATCCCTCTCCTCCATCTTCGTACATCCTCTACATCCCACAACAAAAAGGCGTATCTTTACAAAATGAAAAGATTTTTTAATACCACGGGCTTGTGTAATTCAGAAGATCACTACATGGTAGATCCGTTCCGGAACATGTATGAGAACATACTGCACTTGATAATCTCGAAGCAATACTTCCTCATTCATGCGCCCCGACAGACGGGTAAAACCACTTTTTTACACGCTTTAGCACATCGTTTGAATAAGGAAGGTAACTACGTTGCTGTAGTATGTTCTCTGGAGTCAGCGGGTTATACCAGTATATCTGTGGAAGCAGCGAATATAAATTTTATCAAGGCCTTAGCTAAAACGTCTAAGTTGTTTATTGGTACAGACCATCTACCTCCGGATATTACGAAGTATATTTCCGGCTCATCCATGTTGGGTGATTATCTTACCGATTGGTGCGATACACTTGATAAACCCTTAATTTTATTACTTGACGAGGTGGATGCGCTCTATGACGACGTGCTTATTTCTACTTTACGTCAATTACGAGACGGTTTTCAAACCCGGCCTAAACATTTTCCACAATCAATTGCCTTGGTAGGCCTGCGAGATATCCGTGATTTTCGCATGCGTGCCCGCGCAGATAATCCGTCGATAGGTTCAGGTTCCCCATTTAACATTAAAGCAAAATCTTTTTTCCTACCTGCATTTTCAAAAGAAGAAGTGCGTGGATTATTAGACCAACATACGCACGATACTGGTCAGGTTTTTTCTGAAGAGGTACTGGGAAAGTTATACGACTATTCTGGCGGACAACCCTGGTTGACCAACGCACTGGCCAATGAGGTAGTAAGGGAGATTCTAAAGAATGATTATTCGCGCGAAATCACCCTGGACATGATTGAATTAGCCAAGGAGCGGCTTATAGAACAGCGTCAAACCCACCTGGACAGTTTGGCGGACAAAATAGATGATCCCCGGGTACGACCCATTATTATGAGTATCATCACAGGTGATTCTCCTGCCTTTGATGGAGCGGATGATGCTATAAGATACTGCCGCGATTTGGGCATTATCAGCACGGGAAATCCGATCCAATTTGCCAATCCGATATATAGAGAAATCATAACCCGTATTCTGACCATAGGATTTTCCGTTGGTATCAATCAGGATATAGCCCAAACGAGTTGGTATCTTAACACCGATGGTTCGCTGAATATGGACAAATTACTAGACGCATTTACAGATTTTTACCGATGGAATTCAGAATCATGGATTGACAGATATAAATATAAAGAAGCGGGACATCAATTATTTCTGATGGCTTTTTTACAGCGGATTATCAATGGGGGAGGGCGCATCGAAAGGGACATGGCCACGGGAAATGGACGGACGGATTTAGTCATATTCTGGAAAGCACAGGTCATTACCATAGAGATAAAAATGCATCACGACGCTCGTTCTGAACCTCACGGCATTCAACAATTAGCCCGTTACCTGGATAGACTAGGACAAAAAACAGGATATATGGTGTTTCTCGAAAAGAAAAGTGTGGCAGAATTATCCTGGGAAGATCGAATCCGCAGGGAAGTACACATAGTTGATAATAAGGAAATTATCCTATATGCCATGTAGGTGCAAATGGCATTCACACCCGCATGATACAGATGCATAGGTTTATTCGTCTGATTATGTACATGAAAGTATTCCACAATTGTAGGGGCGAATTGCATTCGCCCTCTCATGATACAGACGCATTTCCCTATTTACGGAACAATGGCAATCATTCCATCAGGTTTTCATTGTAATATCCAACCCTTAACACCTGCTTTTGAATCAGGATTTACAGGATTTTGTGGATTACAGAGGACGTCGTCGATTTGGGTGTAATGGTGATTCGTAGAGGATTACTTTTTATCATCTTTTTGCCGATGCGTAACGCATCGGCGAAAGACCTGGAAATGAAAACTCCTTTTAATAATAACCTTCACACCCAAATCGGAGACGTTATAATTAATCCTGGAAATCCTGTAAATCCTGATTCAAAATGCCACGAAACAGTAACATGCTATAAATAACCTTCACATTCAAACCGACGACGTCTTCTGTAATCCTCAAAATACTGATCCAACCTAAGTTACACGGAAAGATTTCATTTCCCGGAATTTACTAAATACCCACCCTGCAAAATGTTTTAAAAAAATGATCTTTACCTTTAATTTCAATTAATCAACCGTTTATTTAAAAATAAATAAATTTTATTTCAAATTTTGTCTTTAATTGGCTTGTTTTCATTATTTTAGCAGATTAAAATCCATCTTGGAAAGAATTTAAAATTCAAGGAAAATTTTACTATGAAATTAAATTATACGTTTACTATTCTTTTTATATTTTCCTTTCTTTTTGTTAAAGGGCAACAAGCGACGAACACCGCGGGTAATCATTATTCCTCCGGTAATAATGTGCTAACTTTCTCAAGTGGAGAATTTGTTAATGAACAATTTAACGGTTCAAATTTTTCATTAAAAGCGGGCGTCATTCAATCCTTCTCGGCTGCTTGCCCCATTCCCAGTACTTTTGCCTTTCAACAACTAAATAATCTATGTATTCCAGAAGGTGGAGCGGTTTCCCTGGCTTTAAGTGGATCTGAACCTAACGTCCGCTATCAGTTAAGGATAAATGGGAATGCTTTTGGGGACAGTATTGTGGGTACAGGAAATGCGTTGAGTTTGGTAAATGCCTCTCAGGCCGGTATCTATACGGTGAGAGCCAGTTATTCAGGTAAGTCTTGCTTTGTCGATATGCCCCAGCAAATTACCCTCCAGGCTTCCCCGCAGGTGACCATTACCTCTCCATCCGTTGCTATTTGTGCTGGCCAAAGTACCTCTATTCAATTGACTTCAGCGGAAAATGTGTTTGTTAATTATAGTTTGACAGGGGTTGCCACCCAACGTGTCAATTTAACGGCTACCACCCTTTCTGTTCCGATACCCAATGCCCAGGTGGGCGCATCCATTTCTATTTCCTCTGTTGAATCGGTTACTACGGGTTGTATAAATACTACCGTTTCTTCTCTGCCTATTCCAGTATCTCCTATTCCTGCTATCACTTTAAGCCAAACAAAAATACCTTGTGCCGGCGAAGTGGTGGAGCTAAATTATAGCAGTAGCGAAGCGTTGAGTTTTTCCTATAATCTGAACGGGTCGCAAAATCAAAGCACAGTGACAGCGCTATCAGGTCTTATTTTTTTGCAAAGCATTACCAGTGACGCTAACATTACTTTAAATAATATCACCTCTCTTCAATCGGGTTGTCAAAATATTTCTCTTTTGTCCTTTCCATTTAAGGTGGACCAAAAGCCTGTTATTTCAGCTACTAATGTTTCTGCTTGTAGCGATGAATCCTTCAGCCTTGCCCTTTCTTCCTCAGCCAATATTGGGGTAAGTTGGAAAGCCACATATAATGGGGCGACGGGTGGAACAGGAAGTGGAACAGCTGCGGGTACCTTAAGTGAAAAATTAGTTAATGCGGGAACCAGTCCTATTCAGGTGTCTTACGAATTAACGCCTGCTATTTTAAATAATCCAACCTGCAAAGGTAATCCGGTGATTTCTACCGTGTCCATTAATCCTGCTCCTCAGATTATATCCCCTGCTAACATTCCAACTATTTGTGGTGGCGCTGTCATCAATGTACCTGTTTCTTCCTCCGGTGGGGATGTTGTTAAATGGAAAAGATTGAATAGTCTTATTTCAGGAACCGGAGATATTCTGGATATTGCAGAGAACACAACTAATCAGCCGATTATACTTAATTATGCCTTAGAATTGACGGGTTGTAACAATGTGATTACCAAAACGGTGTCAGTAACCGTTTCACCCCAACCCGTTTTAAACATAAGCCAAATCCCTGCCCTATGTGATGCCTTTACAGATTTGACACAAAGTTCGATTACATCGGGCTCCACCGCGGGTATTCAGCTTAAATATTTTCAAGATGCCAACCTTTCTATTCCCGTTGCCGATGCTACGAAAGTAAGTCAGGGGACTTATTTTATTCAGGGAGAATTGTCAGGCTGTTCCACAAAAACAAGCATTTCCATACGATCGCAGTTAAAATTAAAGGTTATTGAACCCCAAACCATTTGTCCTGATCAAAGGATTGATTTAGCCCAGTATGTGGACATAGCAGGGAGCACTCCCGGTTTGTCCTTAACTTACTGGACGAATGCAGAGGCAACGACGCCCGCAGTTAATCCGCAGGCAAGTGTAGCCGGTTCCTATTATGTGAAAGGGCAGGCAGCAGCTGGTTCTTGCGCCATTGTAAAACCGATAACGGTAAAAGCCTATGGAAAGGAATCTATATCGATTCCTACCAACCTGACGGTTTGCAGTGGCAATGTATTTGATTTTACGCCTTCCTTAAAAGAATCCACTTTCAAATGGTTTAGAAATGTAAACAGCTCGCTGGGTCTTTCAGGTAATACAGGCACTGGCGGTATCAGTGAATTATTAACCATTGTGAATGCCGATCCCGAGGTTGAATTGTCTTACGGTTATTCCGTAGGTGCTCCCGGCTGTGACGCGTCGGTGGGATCTTTCAAGGTAAAAGTGACAAAAGGTCCTTCTTTTGAACTAATAGATTCCGCAAAGATTTGCGATGCCTATATCAATCTCAATACCCTGATCAAATCTCCAGTTTCTAATGTAAGTTTCTCCTATTTCTTAAATGATGGTCCTGTAGTGGATTTAACCAAAGGTATTCAAGGCACTTATCGTGTAGAGGGCCTAGACGGCAAAGGTTGTAAATCCTCCAAAACGATTACTATTAGCCACCAATTAAATGTCCCAACCGTTGCTCCTTTTATCTCCTGTCCACCCTTGACGGTCGATTTGAAATCAAAAATGACCAATTTATTTGGTTCTTCTTATACGATTTCTTATGAAAATACCGCAACCCCTGAAAAGGTAAATGCAGGGACTTATGCTGTTGGACTGAAACCTTTGAATAGTGAATGTAAGGTTATTTTACCTGTTGTAGTCCAATCGGGTCAACCTCAACTTTTAAATCCCATAAGTTCCGTTTCTCTCTGTAGTAATGAAAAATTCTCTTTCGTACCCGCTTTTTCCTCTAAAGACATTACTTACGTATGGTCTTACCAGAATGGAAACGGAAATGGAAAGATTGAAGCAGTTTGGAATAATACGTCGGTAGCTATCCTGACCGATTCCATTAAGATAGTTTCTTCAAGTTCCTTGTGCAATCAAAGTGCCAGCCAGTTCATTAAGGTGGACATCCAGCCAGCACCACCAAAGCTTGTCATCAATGCAAAGGACATTTGTGCCGACAAACCATTGGTATTAAGTGTGTTGGCTTCTCCGCAAAATCCTTCTGCGAAATTCAGCTGGAAGGCAACGTATGGTTTGGTCCAAGGTGGACTGAACGGAAATGCAGTCAATGCTTTCGGTAATGAAGCCGTTTTAGAACAATTATATCATGAGGAAGACACGGCATTAACAGTAAAATATGTATTTCAATCGTTCATACCAGGTTCAAAAACTTGTTATAGTGCGATTGATTCGATAAGCATTGAGGTGTTGCCCATCGGTTTTGGTCCTTGTGCAGGTACCCTGGCAGGGATTATAAAAACGATCAATAAGCAGTTCATCGAAGGGGTGAAAGTGCAGGTTTCAGGACTGTCAGGGGATAAAA
>Ga0247831_1004976_pt1 | contig 17092 bp, 19 predicted proteins | sample LaCruzMarch2015__9_FD_192406 | JGI IMG/M metagenome (GOLD analysis project Ga0247831, IMG submission 192406) | Freshwater microbial communities from meromictic Lake La Cruz, Castile-La Mancha, Spain - LaCruzMarch2015_1m | ecosystem: Environmental > Aquatic > Freshwater > Lake | place: Spain... | reverse complement strand
CCTGCCGTCGTCGCCGCCTTCGCGCAGGGCGGGCACCAGCGGCAGGCGGCCGAGCAACGGGATGCCGAGCTCGTCGGCGAGCTCCTGGCCGCCACCGCTGCCGAAGATCTCGTACTGCTTGCCGTCGTCACCGGTGAACCACGACATGTTCTCGATGATGCCCTTCACCGGCAGGTGCACCTTGTCGGCCATCGCGGCCGAGAGGCGGGCGACCTTCTGGGCCGCGGGCTGCGGCGTCGTGACCACGTAGACCTCGCCGCGGGGCAGGTACTGGCTGAGCGACAGGGCGATGTCGCCCGTGCCGGGCGGCATGTCGATGAGCAGGAAGTCGGGCTCGTCCCAGTACACGTCGGTGAGGAACTGCTCGAGTGCCTTGTGCAGCATCGGGCCACGCCAGATGACGGCCTGGCCCTCCGGGACGAAGTAGCCGATGCTGATGCAGCGGACGCCGTACGCCTCCGGCGGCACCAGCATCTGGTCGATGACGACCGGGTCGCGATCGGCGGTGCCGAGCATGCGCGGCACCGAGTAGCCGTAGATGTCGGCGTCGACGACGCCCACCGAATAGCCCTGCGAGGCGAGTGCCACGGCGAGGTTCACGCACACGCTGCTCTTGCCGACGCCGCCCTTGCCCGAGGCAATGAGCAGCGGGCGGGTCTTCGAGCCGGTCTCGCTGAAGGGCACCTTGCGGCCCTCGGCGTGGCCGTGGGCCTGGCCCTGGCCGGCCGTGGCGCCGGGGTCGCCGTGCAGCATGATCCGCACGGCCTCGCGCTCCTGGTCGGTCATGACGGTGAAGTCGATGCCGACGCCAGCGACGCCCGCCAGCGCGCTGACGGCGCCGGTGACCCGGTTGGTGATCTCGTTGCGCAGCGGGCACCCGGCGACGGTGAGAGCGACCTGCACCGTGACATGGCCGGTGGCGTCGACGGCCACCGACTTGACCATGCCGAGGTCGACGATCGAGCGGCGGAGCTCGGGGTCCTCGACCGGGCGCAGCGCTTCGATGATCTCGTCGTTGGTGGGCATGGTCGCTCCTGGCTGCGGTTGGGGGATGGCGTCGGTCGGGGTGCGCGAGACGGGTGCGTCGAATTTGCACTACCTGGATAGGTAGAATACCGGCGTGCCCCGGAACACGCCCAGCGCTGCACCGACGAGTGAGCTTCGTGAAGCCGGTGCGTTCTCGGCCACCGTCTCGGCCATCACCAATGCCTTCGGCGACCCCACGCGGCGTGGCATCTACCTCTTCGCCCGCTCGGCCGAGCGCGGCGTCACCGCCGCCCAGGTGGCCGCCGAGTTCGGGCTCCATCCCAACGTGGCCCGCCACCACCTCGACCGGCTCGCTGCCGGCGGTTACCTCGAGGTCGCCGTCGAGCGGGCCGAGGGCTCGGGTGCCGGCCGCCCCTCGAAGCACTACCGGGCGGCCACCGAGGCGCTGCCCGACGTGCCGGTGCGCAGTGACGACCTCGTCCTCACGCTCCTCGGCAGGACGCTTGCGCTGTTGCCACCCGATCAGGCCCAGCAGATGGCCGAGGAGGTCGGGCGCGAGTACGGCGCCACCATGGCCGCCGGCCTGCGCGGCACCGACCTGGCCTCGGGTCAGCGGTCGCTCCGCTCGGCGCTGCACGCCGTTGCCGATGCGCTCACCGCGCACGGCTTCGCCGCACACACCGACCAGCGGAACAACCAGCTGCGCATCGTGAACAACCACTGCCCATTCGGTGATGTCGCGATCGAGCACCCGGTCATCTGCGCGGTCGACCGCGGCATGGTGAAGGGCATGCTCGAGGCTCTCTACGGTGGCTCGGCCGAGCCGCTGCTCGAAGCGTCGTTGCCCCAGGGCGACACCTTCTGCGCCACCGCTGTCTGACCGACTGGGTCGGGGTACGGTTTCGTGGGGCGCTCAGCTGGTTGGCGTCATCGAACGAGGGAGAACAGCGTGTCGCAGCAGGTTCGTGGTGTCGTGGCCCGTGGCAAGGGCCAGCCGGTGTCGATCGAGACCATCGTGGTCCCCGATCCGGGGCCGGGCGAGGCGATCGTCGCCATCCAGGCGTGCGGTGTGTGCCACACCGACCTGCACTACCGCGAGGGCGGCATCAACGACGACTTCCCGTTCCTGCTGGGGCACGAGGCCGCCGGCATCGTCGAGTCGGTCGGCCCCGGTGTCACCGACGTCGCGCCCGGCGACTACGTGATCCTCAACTGGCGTGCAGTCTGCGGTCAGTGCCGCAGCTGCCTGCGCGGCCGCCCGCACCTGTGCTTCAACACGCACAACGCGACGCAGAAGATGACGCTCCTCGACGGCACCGTGCTGTCGCCGGCGCTCGGCATCGGGGCGTTCGTCGAGAAGACGCTCGTTGCTGCGGGCCAGTGCACCAAGGTCGACCCGGCAGCACCGGCGACGGCAGCGGGGCTGCTCGGTTGCGGCGTCATGGCCGGCCTCGGTGCCGCCATCAACACCGCACCAGTCCAGCGCGGCGACTCGGTGGCCGTGTTCGGCTGCGGTGGCGTGGGTGACGCAGCCATCGCCGGCGCTCGGCTGGCCGGTGCCCGCACGATCATCGCGGTCGACATCGACGACCGGAAGCTCGACTGGGCCAAGGACTTCGGGGCCACGCACACCTGCAACTCGTCGACCACCGATCCGGTCGAGTACATCCGCAGCGTCACCGATGGCAACGGCGCCGACGTCTGCATCGAGGCGATCGGCAACCCGGCCGTCTACAAGCAGGCGTTCGAGGCCCGCGACCTCGCCGGCACCGTGGTGCTCGTGGGGGTGCCGAACCCGGCCCACACGCTCGAGCTGCCGTTCATCGAGGTGTTCGGCCGGGGCGGTTCGCTGAAGAGCAGCTGGTACGGCGACTGCCTGCCGAGCCGCGACTTCCCGATGCTCATCGATCTCTATCTGCAGGGCCGACTCGATCTCGACCGGTTCGTCTCGGAGACCATCTCGCTCGACGACGTCGAGGAGGCGTTCCACAAGATGGAGCGCGGCGAGGTGCTCCGCAGCGTCGTCGTGATGTAGCTACTGGCGCTGCTGGGCGTACTCGATCACGCGCGTCACCACCACGTCGTCGGCCTTCGCCAGTGACCCGCAGTCGAAGGGCGGCTGCGGGTCGTACTCGATCATGAGCTGCGACGCCTTTGCGGCGGTCTCGTCGACCAGGATCTCGACGAGGCGCAGCGCCATGTCGATCCCGCTCGACACGCCCGCTGCGGTGATGATGCGGCGGTCGAGGTGCTCGACCACGCGGTCGGCCACCGGCGTGGCACCCGTGCCCTCGAGCTCGGGGTAGCACGACCAGTGCGTTGTGGCAGTGAGACCGGTGAGCAGCCCTGCCGCACCCAGCACGATCGATCCCGTGCACACCGAGGTGGTGAACGTCGACGTCGCGTGCGCGGTGCGCACCCAGTCGAGCACGCGCTCGTCGTGCATCAGCGGGCGGGTGCCCACGCCACCCGGGAACACGACGATGTCGGGGTGGGTGACCTCGTCGAAGGTCGCGTCACGCGTGATGCCGAGGAAACCGTTCTCGCTACGCACCTCGCCGCGCTCGTGACCGATGAAGACCACGTCGAGATCAGGGATGCGTTGGAGCACCTCGTACGGGCCGATCGCGTCGAGCGCGGTGAACTGGGGGAACAGCGGGATGGCGACAAGCATGCACCGAAGCTTGCCATGAGTCTGCGTTGGCGGGATGCGCTCGCGAGTCGGGCCACGCCCGGCATGCCCTGATCCGGTTGGTACTCCCTACAATCGGCGCATGGATCTCCGCATCGGCGTCACCCAGTCCCCTCGTGAAGTCTCGCTCGAGTTGGCGGACGACACCGACGTCGCTGCGCTCCGTGCGCAGGTCGAGGCCGCCCTCACGGGTGCGGTCGACGTGCTGTGGGTGACCGACAAGAAGAACCGCTCGGTCGCCTTTGCCGCGGCGAAGATCGCCTACGTCGAGATCGGATCGCCCGACAGCGAGCGCAAGATCGGGTTCGGCGGCTGAGCCTGCTCGATCGGCAGCTGCTGTTCGTCACCGGTAAGGGTGGCGTCGGCAAGACCACCACTGCCGCCGCGCTCGCCGAGCTGGCCGCCAGCCTCGGCAAGCGGGTGCTGGTGTGCGAGATGGACGCCAAGGGCGCCCTCGCCTCGGCGTTCGACCTCACGTCGCTGTCGTTCGAGCCCACCGAGATCGCGCCCGGCCTGTTCGGGATGGAGATGAACACCGAGGACTCGCTGCGCGAGTACCTGCGCCTGTTCGTGCGCATCCCGCTCGTGGCCCGCATCGGTCCGCTGGCCCGCACGTTCGACTTCGTCGCCGATGCGGCGCCGGGCGTGAAGGAGATCCTGGCTGTCGGCAAGATCTGCTACGAGGTGGCCGAGCGGCACTACGACCTCGTGGTGGTCGACGCCGAGGCGAGCGGCCACATCGTCGCCCAGATCGCCGCACCCAACGCCATCCGTCAGCTCGTGCAGGTCGGCCTGGTCCGCGACCAGACCAACTGGATGATCGAGATCCTCGATGACCCGGCGCGCACGGGTCTGGTGGTGGTCACCACGCCCGAGGAGATGCCGGTCACCGAATCACTCGAGCTGATCGAGCGGGTGCAGAACGAGACCGGCGTCAGCATTGCGTCGGTCGTGGCCAACCGCGTGCTGCCGGCCCTCTTCTCCGAGCGCGAGCTCGACGTGTTCCAGCGGCTCGAGGCCGATGCACCGCAGAACGAGCTCGCTGCCATCGCCGGCCAGCGGGTGGCGACCGTCTTCGCCGCCTCGGCGCTCGTCGAGGCCCGCCGACGAGTTGGCGCATCGCACCTCGACCGCTTGCGCGCCGCGCTGCCGGCCGACGTACCGCTACTCATCGTGCCCGAGCTGTTCACCCGTGCCACCGGTCGTCGGGTGGTCACCCTCTTCGCCCAGTCGATCCACGACGAGATCAGCTGACCGTGGCACGCAAGGCAGATCCCGACCGGCCCGGCCTCGACGCGCTGCTCGCGTCGAAGGAGATGATCGTGGTGTGCGGCAGCGGCGGCACCGGCAAGACGACGGTGTCGGCGGCACTCGGCGCCGTGGCGGCGCAGCGTCTCGGCGCCCGCGTCCTCGTGCTCACCGTCGACCCAGCGCGTCGCCTCGCCACGGCGCTCGGCCTGACGGCGCTCGGCAACACCGAGGTGCGCGTCGACCCGGCGCTGCTTGTCGATGCCGAGGCCGCGGCAGGTGGTCTCGACGGTGCAGCAGGTCACCCGGTGGCGGGTGAGCTCTGGGTGGCGATGCTCGACACCAAGGCCGGGTGGGACGAGCTCATCCGCCGCCACGCCCCCGATGCCGCCTTGCGCGACCAGGTGCTCGCCAACCCGCTCTACCAGAACATCACCGGTCGCTTCGTCCACAGCCACGACTACCTCGCGATGGAACGCCTGCACGAGGTGCATGCATCGGGCCGCTACGACCTCGTCGTCATCGACACACCGCCATCACGCAATGCGCTCGAGCTGCTCGACGCGCCGGCTCGGATGAAGGAGTTCTTCGGCAGCCGTTTGCTGCGCTGGCTCACCGTGCCCTATCGCTCGCGCCTGTTCACGGCGGCGTCGAAGCCCTTCTACCAGGTGGCCGACCGGGTCCTGGGTTCGCGGTTCCTGCAGGACATCGCCGAGTTCTTCATCCTGTTCCAGACGATGGAGAAGGGTTTCGTGGCGCGTGCCAGCGAGGTCGAGCGGCTGCTCATCGACCCGCGCACGTCGTTCGTCGTCGTGTCGACCCTCGAGGCAGCGCCCGCCTACGAGGCCGGGTACCTGGCCCGCGAACTGCAGCGTCGCCGGATGAACCTCGGAGCGATCGTGCTGAACCGCACGCTGTCGGCCGACCTGCGCCGTCCGGCTGCAGCGACGGCGGCCCGAAAGCTGCGCAGCGCAGCCGATGACCCCGACGTGGTCGGCCGGCTGGCCGGACTCGTCGATGCCGACCCGGCGTCGGTGCGCACCGTCCTCGTCGAGGTGGGCGAGCGGTTCCACGACGTCGCTGTGGTGGCCAACCGCGAGGCCGAACGACGGGCCGAGCTCGAGGAGATCGGTGCCCTCACGGTCACGGTGCCGGCGCTCACGCACGATGTCGCCGACCTCGCCGGCCTCCTCGAGATCGGCGGCCATCTCCTCGGTCCGCGCTGACGCTCTGCCCGGTCTGGCACACTCAGACACCTATGGCAACTCTCGCCGACGTCGCAAGGCAGCGCACGGCGCTCTCCGACGATCAGATCGAACACCTCCAGCAGCTCGTCGCCGAGTGGGGCTTCCTCGCTGACCTGTCCTTCGCCGATCTCCTCCTGTACGCCCCGTCGGGCCAGGGGCGGTGGGCCGTCATCGCACAGGTGCGTCCCTCCACGTCGCGCACCATCTACGTCGAGGACTACGTCGGGAAGGAGGCGAAGTACTCCAACGAGCTGCTCGATCAGGTGCTGACGAGCGGCAGCCTCTGCGAGGGCGACATCGAGGTCGACGGGCTCACCGAGCCGGCCCGCATGCTCGGCATCCCGGTCCGGTACCGCAACGAGATCGTCGCCGTCCTTGCCCGCGAGTTCTCGACCCGCAACACGCGCATGCTCGGCGAGCTCGAGCGCACGTACCTGTCGGTGTTCGAGCGGTTCGCCGTCATGGTGGCCGAGGGCTCGTTCCCGAGCGAAGGCCCTCTCGAGGACTCGAGTGCGGCGCCGCGCATCGGCGACGGCACGATCCTGCTCGACGACGAGGCCCGGGTCAGGTACGCGTCACCGAACGCGATGAGCGTCTTCCACCGGGTCGGCATCACGGCCAACGCGGTCGGCATGCGGCTCACCGAGATGGGCTTCAACGACAGCTCGGCCCGCCGAGCGCTGGAGACCCGGCGGCCGGTCATCGAGGAGTTCGACCAGACGGCCGACATCACCTTGCTCGCCCGCTGCCTACCGATCATGGCCGGGGGCGAGGTCACGGGCGGCTTGCTGCTCGTACGCGACGTCACCGAGGTGCGCAAGCGCGACAAGCTCCTGCTGTCGAAGGATGCGACCATCCGCGAGGTCCACCATCGCGTGAAGAACAACCTCCAGACGATCTCGTCGCTGCTGAGGCTGCAGGCCCGGCGGTTGCAGTCGGCCGAAGCGAAGGCGGCGGTGAACGAGTCGGTGCGCCGCATCCGCACGATCGCCGTCGTGCACGAGACGCTGTCACGCGAGGCCGGCGACGATGTCAACTTCGTCGACATCGTCCGTCCGCTGCTGCGCCTGTCGGAGGAGGGCCTGCAGTCGCAGGACCGGCCGATCCGGTTCACGATGCACGGCGAGGGTGGCCGTCTACCCACCACCGTGGCCACGCCCTTGTCGGTGGTGCTCATCGAGCTCCTGCAGAACGCGATCGATCACGGCTTCCCCGAGGGCAGCGCCGGCGGCGATGTGGTGGTCGACCTCAGTCGCATCGGCGCCGTGCTCAACATCGCGGTCATCAACGACGGCGTGGGCCTCGACCCAGGCTTCGAACTGAACAAGGCGACCGGTCTGGGCCTGTCGATCGTGCGAACACTCGTCACCACCGAGCTCGGCGGCACGATCATGATGCGGTCGGGAACCAAGGCCGACTTCGTAGCCGTCGGGATCGACGATGCCCGCGATGGCACTGGCACCGTTGTGCACCTGACGGTGCCGATCAGCGCGGTCTGATCAGGCGAAGAGGCGCTGGCGTGCGGCGCTCTGGCGCCGGATGTTGCGGCGCTGCTCTTCGTCGAGGCCACCCCAGATGCCCGAGTCCTGGTTGGTCTCGAGCGCGTACTCGAGGCACGACCGGCTGACCGGACACTCACCGCACACCTGCTTGGCCATCGCGATCTGCACCAGAGCCTGCCCCGTCGTGCCGACCGGGAAGAACAGGTCCGGGTCGGTGTCACGGCAGATGGCCTGGGCCCGCCACGTGTAGTCGGCGTTCGCCAGCGCAAGGCTCGATGCAAGGATCGTCACAGTTGGTGCTCCTCGTTGAAGCAGAAGGGGAGAGTGGAGCACGACGAAACCGACCCGCCGGTCGACCATGTGGAAGAGTTCGCATGGTCGTCGTGCACCGGGCGAGCACGCTACGGAACATCTGGGGTCAGCACAAGAGATCTGTCCCACCGGGGCCATGTGTGACCATAGTTCCTGAAGATGGGGGTATCTCGAAATGCCGAGCCGAACGCAGATCATGGCGCACCGGGGCGCCTCGCGGGCATGCCCGGAGAACACGCTCGAGGCCTTCCGCCGGGCCGGTGAGATGGGCGCCGACGCCGTCGAGCTCGACGTACGGCGCACGTCGGACGGGTCGCTCGTGGTGCATCACAACCCCGACCTCCACGACGGCCGCCTCATCGTCGAGTGCGTAGCCGCCGACCTGCCCGCCGCCGTCGCGCACCTCGGCGACGCGCTCGATGCGTGCGCAGGCATGTGGGTGAACGTCGAGATCAAGAACGACCCGGGCGAGCCCGACTTCGACGAGAGCGACTCCATCGCCGATGACACCATGGCCCTGCTCATGGCCCGCGGCGAGCCCGAGCGGTGGCTGATCTCGTCGTTCCGCATCGAGACGGTCGACCGGTGCCGCTCGATCGCCGACGCGGCCGGCGTGCCGATCCGGACAGCGTGGCTCACGGCTGTCGTGCCGTCCGACGTGGTCGAGATCCTCACCGCCAAGGGCCACGTCGCGCTGCACCCCTGGGTGAAGCTGCTCGGGCGCCAGGTCATCGACGACTGCCACGCGGCCGGTATCGCCGTGAACACCTGGACCTGTGACGACCCCGATCGGATGCGTGAACTGGTCGAATGGGGCATCGACGGCATCTGCACGAACGTGCCGGACGTCGGCGTCAGCGTGGTGCGGTCACCGGCTTGATCAGCCGGATGGCGTCGGGGCGGTGCACGAAGTGCAGGGCCCGGGTCTGGCCGAGGTGATCGCCGTCCACCTGGTAGGGGAAGCCGTCACCGTCATCGGTGGGCAGCGACCTGATCGTCAGCTCGGTGAGGTCGGTCTGGACGTCGAGGTGGGCGTTCGGGCGAACCCCGCCCCCGCGCAGCGCGCCGGCGAGCGATCCGAGGATGGCCGTCGCACGCATCGTGCGGAACGTGACCGCCACCAGGCCTCGGTCGAGCGTGGCATCGGGTGACAGGTCGAGCGGGCGGTTCCCGAGGTACGTGTACGGGTTCGTGTTCAGCACGACCGTGAAGTACCCCTCGGCCACGACCGTGCCGCCGACCTCGACGCTGAAGTGCGGGTGCTTGCGGTCGTAGTCGAGGAGCCACGTGCGCAGCGCGGCGGAGATGAACAGCGGGTGGGCCAGCCAGCGCTTCAGCGAGCTGCGCTGCTCGACCCGCGCGACGACGGCGGCGTCGTAGCCGACCCCTGTGTGGAAGCAGAAGTAGCGCCCGTTCACCTGGCCGAGGCCGATGGTGGCGACGTCGTTCGCGGCGATGCCGGCCGCCAGCTGGCCGACGGCCTTCACCGGGTCGTTCGGCATGCCGAGCGTGCGGGCGAAGACGTTGGTCGATCCGCCGGGCAGCACGCCGAGCGCCGTGCCGGTGCCGGCGACACCGGTGGCCACCTCGTTGAGCGTGCCGTCGCCGCCGAAGCCGATGACCACGTCGAGGCCTCGCCGGGCGGCGTCCTGGGCGAAGCGCGTGGCGTGGCCGCGGCGGTTGGTCTCGACCAGCTCGACCTCGTTGCCGCGGCTGAGCTCGCGATGCACCACGACCGTGTTGCGTGCCGTCACCGAACTGGCGAACGCGTTGACGACGAGCAGGATGCGCAAGGCCCAGACGTTACCGAAGCGGACCGGCCGCGGGAGATGCGTCACACCCCGCGCCGATGGGGGACCCGGGTTGGGTGAAGCCCATACCGATGGGTAACAATGACAGGACTATGAACGTGATCGTGTGCGTGAAGCAGATCCCGGATCCCGCCACTCCTGGTGCGCTCGACTCCGGTACCAACACCCTCAAGCGCGACGGGAAGCTCATCCTCGACGAGTCCGACAGCTACGGCGTCGAGATGGCCCTCCAGCTGGTCGACGCCGCTGGTGGCGGCGAGGTCAGCCTCGTGTCGATGGCACCCAACGGTGAGGTCAGCGGCATGCGCACGGCGCTCGCCATGGGCGCTGCCAAGGGCGTGCTCGTCAGCGATCCGGCCCTGCAGGGCAGCGATGCGCTCACGACCGCCAAGATCCTCGCCGGTGCGATCGGCAAGCTCGGCGGCGCCGACCTCATCATCGCGGCCACCGAGTCGAGTGACGGCTACACCGGCACCGTGCCGGAGATGATGGCCGAGGTGCTCGGCCTCCCGTCGGTCACCTTCGCCAAGCGGGTCGTCATCGAGGGTGGCGTGCTCCACGCCGACCGTCAGACCGAAGAGGGCTACGACGAGGTCAACACCCCGCTGCCGGCGCTCATCAGCGTTACGGCCGGCGTGGTCGAGCCGCGGTACCCGAGCTTCAAGGGCATCATGGCCGCGAAGTCGAAGCCGATCGAGACCGTCACGGCGGCCGACCTGGGCATCGCGCCCGTCGGGTTCGCCGGTGCCGGTCAGGAGATCGTGACCGTCACCCAGGCCGAGGCCCGGGCCGCAGGTGAGATCGTCGAGGACGACGGCGAGGGCTTCGCCAAGATCGTCGCCTACCTCGAGAACCTCAAGGTCATCTGAGCCAGGCAGCCCGGAACGCAGCAGAGAGAACAGGACGAACGACATGACGAACGTATGGGTTTTCGCACAAGAGGCTGCCGGCGCCCCCACCACGGGCACGCTCGAGCTCCTCACCAAGGCACGCAGCCTGGGCACGGTCACGGCATTCGTGGGCGGCGACGCCTCGGCCATCGCCGGCGCGCTCGGCGAGTACGGCGCCACCAAGGTGTACGCCACCGGTGATCTGGGCGGCAAGCTGCCCGGCGTGGCCGTCTCGGCCGCCATGAAGGCGGTCATCGACGGCGGCGACTCGCCCGATGTGATCCTCTTCCCGCAGAACTACGAGGGCCGCGACGTCGTCAGCCGCCTGTCGGTCAAGCTCGACCGCACGGTGCTCACGAACAACGTCGACATCACCGTCGACGGTGGCTCGGTCACTGCCACGACCCCGATCTTCGGTGGCAACACGCTCGTCACCACGAAGTTCGCCGGCGCCGCTCCGTACCTGGCGGCCTTCCGCCCGAAGAGCTTCGCCGCCGAGTCCGCCGGTGGTGGCGCCCCCGAGGTCGTCGCCGCACCGGTCCCCGAGCTCGGCGCCACCGGTGCCGCCACGGTCACCGCCGTGCACGTCGAGGAGACCACCGGCCCGAAGCTCGACGAGGCGAACATCGTCGTCTCCGGCGGCCGCGGCCTCGGCGAGGCCGACAAGTACGCCATGGTGGAAGAGCTCGCGAAGCTGCTCCGCGGCGCCCCCGGCGCCTCGCGTGCCATCGTCGACGCCGGCTGGGTGCCCTACAGCTACCAGGTCGGCCAGACCGGCAAGGTCGTGAAGCCGGGCGTGTACATCGCCGCCGGCATCTCGGGCGCCACGCAGCACATGGTGGGCATGAAGGGCGCGAAGAACATCATCGCGATCAACAAGGACAAGGAAGCCCCGATCTTCGGCATCGCCGACCTCGGCATCGTGGGCGACGTCCACAAGGTCCTCCCGAAGCTCATCGAAGCTCTCCAGGCCCGCGGCTGACCACTCTGTGACCGGACGTCCGGCTCCACGTCGCCCAGATGGCCACGTGGGGTCGGACGTTCGTCGTTTTCAGGCGGTGTCGAGCCCGGTGATCGACCAGGCGTAGCCCTCGGCGGGGTCCACCACCGCCAGGCGGATCTCCCACCCGAGGTGGGGTTCGTGCGCGGTCCACCACGACCACTCGAGCGATGCGGCCAGGTCACCCAACTCGTCGGGATCGACCGGCCAGTCATCGACCATGTCGCCCAACGCAGCGAGCAGCCACCAGGCGCCGAAACGCCCGATCGCCCCGCCCCGCCGCCGGCCGTGCGCGCCGCCGCTGGCACCGGCCCAGGCGAGCCAGGCGAGTGCCTCGGCTGCCGAGATGGGGGCGAGCGAAGCGCGGCGCACGCCGTGCGCGGCGATCGCCTGCGCAGCGGTTCCCTCGACGCAGCGGATCTCGACGCGGCCGTTCGATGACGCCGTCCAGGGCTCGAACAGCTGCCGGACGGCGAGCTGCACCGCGTCGTCGTCGATCTCGCTGCCGGGCACCAGAGCGCCGGGGTCGATGGGCACGAACCGGTCGCCGGCGACGAGCGGCGGCGTCGGCGCCTCGAGGCCCCCGTCGGAGTAAGTGGCCAATGGGTACTCGGGCTCCCACGGTTGCAGGGCGAAGGGCATCTCGAGCGGGTTCGGCACGTCGTCGGCGATGACCTCGCCGCGCAGCGCCCGTTCGTGGGCGATGAAGCCGAGGCGTGGCGAGTCGGCGAGGTGTGGGCGCAGGGCGGCCAGCTCGTGGTGCTGGGCGACGACCTCGGTGAGTGGGCCGATGGTGAACCGCCCGCTCTCCTCGTCGAGCACGCGTGCAGCCCAGTCGGGCGGTGCCCAGAGGGCGAGCCGGTACTCGGCGAGCGTGGCGGCGGGCCAGAGCTGCCGGCCCGTCTGCAGTGCCGCCCGCGAGCGATCGCGCAACGCGAGCAACCGGTCCCACTGGCGAGACGCTCCGAACGAGTCGATCAGGCGGACGAGGCCATCGAGGTCGGCTCGGTGGATCAGCGCATCGATCTCGTCGCTCATACGAGTGGCCAGGGGTAACGGCGTCCGGAGTGGTCGATCGGCAGCACCGGCTGCTCGACGAGCCACTGCGCCCGTTCCTGGATGGCTTCCACCTCGGCGTCGTCAAGGAGCGCAGCGACCGACAGCGGCACGCCCTCGGCGATGCGGGCGACGGCAGCCGTGAGCGCCTCGGGCACCGGCTCGCCCCCGAACTCCCACACGACCGTGCGGAGCTTGAAGTCGGCGGCGAAGCACAGCCCGTGGTCGATGCCCCAGATGTGGTCCTCGATGTCGATGAGCACGTGACCGCTCTTGCGGTCGGTGTTGTTGGCGATGACGTCGAACACTGCCACCGCCCGGAGCTCGTCGTACAGATCGGGCCGGGTCTCGTGGATCGTGAAGTAGTGCTGCTGATGATCGGCGGCGACGAACCACTGCACGCTGCCCTCACCCAACGGCCCGTCACGGATGACCGTCGGTGGCACCAGGTCGAGGCCCATCTCGTGGCTCAGCCGGAACGCGGCGAGCTCGCGCCGGTGCAGGCCGGGTTCGAAGTCCCACAGGGGGCGCTCGCCGCGCAGCGGCTTGTAGATCGCTTGGGCGACACGGTCGCCGGCGGTGACGTTCACGAGGAACGTGGCGTTGCTGCTCCACGGCATCCGGCCCTCGATGTCGATCTCGCCGACGGCGAGCAGGTCGAGCTGATCGGCGCGGTCGGTCATGTCGCTCACGCGGCCCGCTCAGTTCATGCGCGGGCAGATGTGCCCGTCGGGGTTGATCGGCAGGCTGCACCACCGGCACGGGGGTCGACCGGCGGCAATGAGTTGATCGGCCTGCTCGCAGAAGGCCTCGACCTGGCCGCGGGTGAGCAGGACGCGGACGCGGCTGCGGTCCTCCAACGCCTCGGGGTCGAGCTCGCCGTCCTCGTCGACCGGCACGATCTCGTCGAGCTGCACCAGCACCCGGTCGTTCGACCGCTCGTAACCCAGCCCGACCGGGCCGAGCACGAATGCCACGTCGATCGGGGCGGCGAGCTCGAGCGACGACGGCATCGGCCGATCCTCTGCGGGAGGCAGGTCGTTGAGCACCTTGCGCAGGTAGTCGGCGATCGCCGCCGCCTGCTGCTTCTCGCACTTCACCGTGACGCGCTCGCGACCTCGGCGCGCCTGGAGCAGGAACGTGCGCTGGCCCGGCTGGCCGACCGCGCCGACGGTGAACGAGTCGACGTCGTCGAAGTCGAAGTACACGCCCATGGCGATGGCCTCAGGAGGGCCGCAGGTCCGCGAGCGAGCCGCCCGTGGAGTTGACGGTGAGGACGATGGGCGCGCCATGTCCGTAGGCGACGGCGCTGATGGAGCAGGTGCCGATGACGATGCGCTGGAACAGGTCGATGTGGGTGCCCATGGCGTGAGCCACTGCGGCCTTGATGGGGTCGGCGTGCGACACCATGACGACCACGCCGCCAGGGTGCTTGGCGCGCAGTCGGTCGATGGCGCTGACCATGCGGGTCTGCATCTCGGTGAAGCTCTCACCGTTCGGGAACCGGAACGTGCTGGGCGCCCGCTGCACGGTGCCCCACTCCGGCAGCTTCATGAGCGCCTTCAGCTCCGCACCTGTCCAGTCGCCGAATTCGCACTCGAGCAGGCCCTTGTCGATCTGGACCTTCATGCCGAGCGCCACACCGATGGGCGCCGCGGTCTCGCGTGCACGCTCGAGCGGTGAGGCGTAGATCGCGTCGACCTTCGGGAGGGCGGCGATGCGCTCTGCGGCGCGCCTGGCCTGCTCGACGCCGGCCTCTGCCAGGTGCAGGCCTGGGGCGCGGCCCGGGAGCAGCTTGCCGGTGGTGGGTGTCTGGCCGTGGCGGACCAGCAGTACCAGGGTGGACGCAGGGGGAGGGGGAGTCTTGGTGCGCGACATCTCGTGACGAAACCTAACGTGACCGGCATGGATTCCCTGCTCGGGCTCGCCGCCGATGTGGCCGACTGTCGACGGTGCGACCGCCTGGTCGCCTGGCGCGAGCAGGTGGCGATCGACAAGCGGGCCTCGTATCGCGACCAGGAGTACTGGGGTCGGCCGATCGCCGGGTTCGGTGACCCGCACGCTCGCATCCTCGTGCTCGGCCTCGCCCCGGCGGCGCACGGCGCCAACCGCACGGGCCGGGTGTTCACCGGTGACCGGTCGGGTGACTGGTTGTTCCGCTCGATGCACACCGCCGGCCTCGCCAACCAGCCGGGGTCGACGTCGGTCGACGACGGCCTCGAGCTGCACGGCGCATGGGTGACCGCAGCGGTGAAGTGCGCCCCGCCCGACAACAAGCCCCTGCCCGCCGAGCGCGACCTCTGCCGGCCGTTCCTGCGCCGCGAGATGGCGATGCTCGACGACGTGCGCGTGGTCGTGTGCCTCGGCGGCTTCGCCTACGAAGCGGCCTGTCAGGAGTACGGCGTACGGCCGCGCCCCAAGTTCGGCCACCTCGTCGAGGTGCCGGTCGAGGGTGGCCCGACGCTGCTGTGCTCGTACCACCCGAGCCAGCAGAACACCTTCACCGGCCGCCTGACCGAACCCATGCTCGATGCCGTGTTCCTGCGCGCCACCGAGTTGGCCGAACTGGCCTGAGTCGCGATGTGGACCCCGCGGTCACATCGACGGTGCTCTGTCCTGTCGCCGCAAACGTGAACTCCATGCGAGGCACCCCACGCCAACAACGAGGTAGCCCATCCAGACAGGTTCGACACCGTTGCCGAGGGCCATCGATCCGCCGAGCATCGCGGCTCCATACGCACCGGTCATGCCGCCGAGACCAGCCCAAGCCCGCTCTCGGAATCGACGCGCCCGCTTCTCGCGCTGGGAGTCGGGCTGCGCTGCCGGCCCGGCCGACGGTGTCCGCCGTCGTGTGAGGATGAAGCGGGCGCCGGTGACGACGATGCTCGCGATCCCCGCAACCAGCACGAACTGAATCAACGCCGACGCATCCGGCAGGACCGGGTTCGCTGCTGAGAACATCGCCGAGCTCACGTCAGCGTGAGGTGCCGAGCTTCGGGAACAGGTGCAGGCGTCTGAGCACAGGCGCCAGAGAGAACGCCCAGACCGTGCCAAGGCAACCCCGGATCAGCCAGTGGTCGACCAGGACCATCAACGCCAGCATCCCACCCCAGAACAACGCGAGGGTGATCACCACCTGGGCCGCTCGTCCAGCGAGGCCGACCCGACCGTCACGGCCAGCTGCAGTTGTCACGTCCGACCTTCTTCCATGAGCCGCTACCGGGAACCTTGTATTCGTAGCAGACACCCGTCGCCGGATACCCCGTTCAACGTTCTCAGGTTGCGCTCGGCTCTGCCGCGCTCCCCGTGCAGTCACCGCTAGAGCTGGCCCACCCTGCGCGCCCTGCTTATCACCGGCCGCCGGCCGAACAGCGGGTTAGCGACGTCGTGCCAGCAGCCGTCGCGCAACGGCTACGCCCAGGCATGCGACTGCCCCAACAAGAACGAACTGAATCAACGCCGCGCCATCCGGCGTGACGAGATCCCCCGCCACCAGCATCATCGATGTCACCGACGTGGCAGCCCGAACGAGCGCCGCTGGGCCCCGCGATCAGGCTTCCCGAGCACAAGGACAACTGCGATGAATGTCATCAGAAGGTACTGCCACGGAAGGTCGCCGTAGCGCGCCCAGTTACTTGCGAGTCCGGTCATTCCGTACGCACCCAACGCGCCCACGATGCCACCCCGGAGACGCCGATTCACGACTTGGCACACTTCGATGTCCGAGCGGGCGTCGTCCAATCCCAGTCGGTGGTCCATCCTTGACCGAACTGACGGGACCACTTCCACTTGACACAGCCCTTGTTGAGGACCGCATTCTCGAACGCTCTGTTCATGTCGAGCACAAGTCTTGCCTCCCAAGCGCCGCAGGCAAGCCCGAGACTGCCAGCAGTGATAATCCCGACAGCGCCACACTTGACGAGACCGAACAAGGCCCAGTACGCGTTCTGTGAGTTGAATCGATTGACGAAAATGTACTTCGTCGCCTGAACACTCACCCAGCGGGTGCACGTCACCCATCCGCAATCCTGGAAATACTCCGGGTCGGCCACGACGGGGTAAGCGGTACCGACGTGCGCGACTGTCTGGATGAGTGTTGTTCCCTCCACTCGATATGACGTCGGCACGGCGGTCCCGTTGGCGTCGTACGCCCAGGGAGCTGCAATATGTCCAACCGGTGCACCGTCGGCAGCGATGACCGAGACGCCGCCATCGGGCGACGGCACGAGCGACGCGCCTGCGGGCACGGTCATGGGGAATCTGAACTCGGTGGGTGCTTGAGGGCCGTCGATCACGACCAACGCACGCATCCCACCGTCCGGTGTCGGCTGTGCCGCTACGGCGACA
>Ga0247831_1004969_pt1 | contig 17138 bp, 11 predicted proteins | sample LaCruzMarch2015__9_FD_192406 | JGI IMG/M metagenome (GOLD analysis project Ga0247831, IMG submission 192406) | Freshwater microbial communities from meromictic Lake La Cruz, Castile-La Mancha, Spain - LaCruzMarch2015_1m | ecosystem: Environmental > Aquatic > Freshwater > Lake | place: Spain... | reverse complement strand
AATCTAAATCCGCATCAATACATTCATTAAATGTAAGATAATGTTTAATATGATTGAATTTATTTATAGCAGATATATATATTGTTATATACGATTTAATTATTTTTGATGAATCTTTAATATGAATATAATTTTTAAAATTATTATATTTTTTTGTATATATTTTTATAGAATTATCTATTTTTTCAATATGTTTTATTAATCTTTCAAATAAATTTTCATTTATCACACAATCAATATCGTTCATTATTGTATTTCTATCTAAATAGGTTTCAGAATGAAAATTTTTATCACAATAAGTAATATTTACTGGTTTACCCAAAAATATTTTATTATATATATAACGAATATTATTATCATTATTATTATCATGGGGAATAACTATCATGTTATCATTTGTATATTTTTCATAATATTGATAGAATTTTTTACTAGCACTTTCATGTAAAATCTGATCTCTAATCGATCCACCAAAAATACCTGCACCTAATTCTTGTAATATTTCAAATATTTTTTTTTTTATTTTATATTCAAATTTTTTCTCAATATATTTATTTCTATTTATTTTAGAATCAATTTCATTTAATTTATTTTTTAATAAATATTCATAATCATTATTTTCCATTTTTAATTAAATATTAGTAATATATTTACATTATATTAAATCCTTAACATAATAAAATATTTTTCATTTTTTTATATAATTAAAAAAAAATGATAATATATATATCGCTAAAAATATATCAGTTTTTATATTATAAATATATCGATATATTAAAGTTTTTAAATATGAATCATTTACGACAAAATCAGATAAAAGCTATTAATGAAACTTTATTAAATGATTTTGAATCTGGTATACATTATCATGCAACAGGTAGTGGTAAATCTTGGATAGCTATGCATATAATTTTGAAATTTTATGAAAAATATCCTAAATCAAATGTTATATGGATTTGTGAAAAAAAATCAATATTAATAGAACAATTTAATATAAATAATTTAAGAGATAGAGATTTTAATCATATTTTTCAAAAATATAATATTCTAAATTTCTCTGAGTATAAATTATCAAATTGGTATAATAGTGTAAATAGTTCAATATATTGGAATAAACCTGTTTTACTTATCATAAATCGTGCATTTTTGACATCAAATAATAAATATAATAAAATAAAAATACCGTTTCATCTTATAATCCATGATGAATGTCATACCATTATAAATAAAACAACAAGAGAATTTTATGATTTTATCTTAAATAAAAATATAAAACCAAAATGTATTGGTTTTTCTGCAACACCAAATCTAACTTATGAGCCTTATAAAAATATTATTAGTTCTTATTCTATTTATGATGCATTTATAGATAATGTTATTGTTCCACCAAAAATTAAATGGTTTACATGTGATGATATCCTTCATTATGAAGAGATTATATATCTTATAAAAAAAGAGATTGATAATTCAAATTTAATTTATAAAAAAATTATAGTTTGGTGTGGTATGATAGATTTATGTACAAATATGGCTAAATTAGCTTCATCTTATTTTAATAATTATTTAATATGCGTAGATACATCAAAGAGATCTGAAGAATATGCAACTTATGAAGATTTTAATAAAATTGAAGAGAAAGCTATTTTATTTTGTGCTGCTAAACATAGAGAAGGTTCTGATATAAAAAATTTAGATTGTTGCATTTTTTTAGATAAAGTAGAAAATAGATGTCCAAAAGTATTTTTACAATGTATAGGACGTGTATTAAGAATAGATAAAAATAAGTTGAAGAAATATGGTTTAGTTATAGATGTTAGAGCGAAAAGTTCTTTAACTATTTGTAATTATTTGAATCAATATTTAAATTTACCTGTTGATGTTTTTCCATGGAAGTATTGTTATGAAAAAAATATTCATAATAATAAAATGATAAAGATAAATGAGTTAGATATGATTCAAAATAATAATGAAAATGAATTATATTTAAAATCTATAAATCAACCAATTATACCAAATAATATAGATGAACTTAAAAAATTATTTATTAGGGAAATACCGTCAAATATAATGGATAAGGATATTTATATAAAAAGATTAGATTATGAACTTAAAATGTTAGAAGATAAAAATTTAATATCTAATTTAATGCAAGCTATGCAAATACTAGATTTAACTAAGAATATTCCGCATGTTACTAGAGGTTCATGTGGTTCATCATTAGTTTGTTATATGTTGGGTATAAGTCATATAGATCCTGTCAAACATAATATTAAATTTGCAAGATTTTTAACTAATTATAGAAATAATTTACCAGATATAGATTTAGATTTTCCTCATAATTTGAGAGATGAGGTATTTCTAAAAATTGGTCTAACATGGCCTGGTAAAGTTGCTAGAATAAGTAATCATGTATATTATCATGATAAATCAGCTATGAGACAAGCTATAAGAAATGCAGGTATTCATAAATTTATAGGAAAATATGAAATAATAACAGAATTAAATAAGTTATCCAAGGATACAAAAGAATTTATTTTGAAAGAGAAGGAAAATCTAGAAAATACATTTCGATGTTATTCTTTACATTGTGGTGGAATTGTTTATTATCCTGAAGGAATTCCAAATGATTTATTATTACTATCTAAAAATAATAGTAATAACGGAATACTAAAACAGATTACTATGAATAAATATGATATAGCTAAAGAGAAGAATTTTAAAATTGATATTTTGTCTAGTCGTGCATTGAGCCAATGCTATGAAATTAATAAGTATAATCCTATTTCTTTTGAAGAATTTGAATATGATAAATTAACTTTTGATATGTTAGCGAGAGGTGATAATGTTGGAATTATTTTAGGAGAATCACCATTAATTAGAAAAGCATTTATGAAAATAAAACCAAAAAATATTTATGATTTAGCAGTTTGTATATCTATTATTAGACCAGCGGCAATTGATGCAAGAGAATGTGCGGATATTGAAGATTTTGATAATAATATTATTTTTGACGATGATGCTATTAGTTTAATAAGTAATTATTTGAATATTGACGATGAAAAAGCAGATAAATATAGAAGAGCTTTTGCAAAACATGATAAGATAGTAATTTTAGAATTTAAAAATCTTATTAAAAATTATTCGAAAGAAAAACAGAAAGAGATTATGAAAAAATTATCGAATTTATCTAAATATGGATTTTGTAAATCACATGCATTTTCATATGCACAACTAATATGGAAATTAGCATATATGAAAGCAAATTATCCATTAGACTTTTGGAAAGCTACATTGAATAATTGCGAATCGTCTTATAAAAAATGGGTTCATTATTATGAAGCAAAATTAGCCGGAGTTGATTATTCAAAAGAATTATTAAAAAAGAACGATATATCAATTTATGCATCTAATCGAAAGAAGAAGATTGAAAATTATTCTTTACATGAGCAATTAAGAAAATATGGATATTGGATTATAATAGATGATGATTTTTTTCCAGGATGTTATATTGATATTAAAAATGACGAAACATATTATTTTAATGGAATAATTGCTTCATCAAGAATAATAAAACATAAAAAGAATAAAAAAATATTACTTTTTATAGGTGTTTCAAAACAAAAATATATTCAAATAAATATAGAGAATATTAGATATTTTGATAATAAGAAAATAGGAATTGAAGGTTATGGAAAAGCTATAACAGATATTGACAAAATATGTTCAATTATAACACCTATAAAATATACTTTTTATTAGATTATTAAAATTTATTTTTTAGATATTATGATATTAAATATATAATATATGCCAGAGAGATATATATTACAATTTATTTATCCAAAAATTAATAATAATAAAGAAGTAGCATTATTTGATTTAAAAACAAATAGTTTTAACATTGGTACAGTTAAGAGAATATCTGCTACTACAGTTAGATATATTATTAATGATCCAAAGATAGTAATAGATGTATATTCAAATAATAATTCAGTATATAAAGAATTAGATGCTTCATTTAGCTATGTAGAAAGTACTGTTCTAACAAAAGCAGGCTCTGTGGTAGATAAAAATATTACTGTATATGAAGCTATATATGACATTGCAGATAGTAAAGTAGTTATGATTGAATGGTTAGATTAAATATTATAATATATTAAGTATTTTTTTATTGGATAATTGTTATTTTTCTTCTTTTATTTTATTAATGATTTTTTTTCATATTTTTATCTAAGTCTGTAAATGTATTTGGTTTATCAATTTTATTATTTAAATTTTTTTTTTCACAATAAACATATATTATTATCTCTTATATCATTTGATGTTGATAATAATTCTATAATATAAGGTATCATATATATTTTTAATCTAACTTTTTATTTATTTTAATAAATATTTTTGTAAATCAATTATAAATAATTGGGTATCTAAATCCCATGTATCAAAGAAATTAGCAATTTCACCCTCTTTATCTGATTGATGACTATATTTTAAAATGCCTGAATTATCAGTTCTTAAATGACTAGTAATATTATCCTTATGATTAATAGCAATTAATATAAAACTGTATGGTAAATCAATAATTTTATTTAATCTTTGTTCTGTAAAATGTTTATGTTCTCCTCTTTTACATAGATCATCAAAAGGTCTATCCTCCCAGAATTTTTTAGTATATGCCATACTTGCCTCTGACAAACTAATTGGACCATCAGTACTCATAGAACTTATATTTCTTAAAATATTGTATGTACCAATTAATGTACTTCCTACACACTCTATATTTTCAGATTCATATTTCAATAAAATCTTAATTCTAGCTAATATACTTTCAGGTGGATAGTAATCATCATCATCCATATGTATTATATAAGGATTAGATGAATTAGATACAGCTATATTTCGTTTCATCGCAATAGTCATTGGTTCATCAGTATTATTCATATGAATATATTTAATTCTTTTATCTCTTGGTATTAAATCCCTTACACTATCATCTATTATCTCTTCATCTACTACAACCATTTCTGGCGAATCATCAACAATTATCCATTCTAATTTTTCTTTAGGATAAATAAAATTTTCAAAATTACGTAATGCCATTGAAAATAATTTTCGTCTTTTATATGTTGGTGTAATAATGCTAACTTTAGGTAAATCTTTAAATGGAATATTTGGTAATTTTAAAATATAATTACCTTCATTATCAATTTCATTTTCAGGTAATCTTAATCCATTTAAAGTATTTTCCATAAAATCATAAGATACTTCTCTATTTTCAATATCAGAAAAACCTTCTCTTTGAATTGCAATCATTGGTTCACACATATAAGCATTAAAATTAGGATGAATATTTTGTAAATAATATCTATCTATTTCTCCATCGTAATTTTCAGCTTCTAATAATGATTGGACTAATTTTTTGTTGGTTAAATTAATAATATATGCATGAGTTGTCCAGCATTGAACTCTAGCAAATCCTTTATAGTTTCGATCTACAATACGATGAACAGTTCCACCTAAATAAATCATATCCCAATTACTTGGTGGTTGATTCATTAAGTCTAAAGAATTAATAAATTTACAATCATCTTCCATTATAAAAAGATATTTAATATTATTTTTTATTGCATCTTTTATAATTTCTAAATGAGATTCCAAACATCCTCTTTTTGGATTTTGATGTTTTGTTGCTAAAAAAAAAGAATATTCAATTCCTTTATGATTATTTTTTAATTCATTTTCAATAAAATCTCTTTTATCTTTACGATCTTTTAAACTAATGACGACAGATTTTAATTCAGGTAAATATTTATTTAAACTCATTATTTAAATAATTATTATAATTTAAACTTTAAATATATAGTTTTTATAAATAAATCATATTTAATTTTAAAAATTAGTTTTTTTTTGTAATTCTTTCTTTTCTTTTAATTTTTTTATTAATTCATCTATTGATTTTATTAATCTTTTAAATTGAAATATTGATTGTTCTCTTCTTGAAATAGAAGCTTTCTCATAAAAATATTTGATTAAATTATATATTTGAACTAAATTTAATTTATAATATATATATATCTTTTCAATCTCATTCATATAAAAATTATATTTTTTTTTTAAATCTTTTTTCTTATATATTAATAAATCAATTTCATTTTTAGCTAAAATATAATTTTCATTTTTTGTAAATTTTTTATTATCATTTTTAGTTGATTCATATATTTTCTTTATAATTATTAAAAATATTTTTTTAAATTCATCGTCTAAATTATATTTATTTAATTCTTCTTCTAATTCTATTAAATAAATATCAAATTTTTTTTTATTCATTTTTTCAAAATTTACATAATTATCTTTTGATAATTGGTTTTTACTAAATTCAGTAATAAATTTTTTATATTTTTTCATTTTTTTAATCATAATATTAATTGTTACATCAGACATAATATGTTATATTTATATTATATAAATATTCTTAATAAAAATTAAAAATATTATTAATAAAATTAAAAATATTATTAAAAATTAATGTAAAATAGGAAAGTATTTATAGGAAACATATGTTTTATTTATTTTTATAGAATTAATAATTCTTTCTCATTTTTTTTCCGTTTAGATTGAGTTATTTTTTTAATTCCATAATTTTCAATTAAAGTCTGTTTTTTATTATCTGATATATCATCAAAAATAATAGGTTTAGTATCTAAAATAATCTGTTTTTTACCTCTAGTTAAAGCAACATAATATAAATTTTGTTCTTTATTTATATCAATATCATTAAAGATTCTAATAATATTATCTTCCAATCCTTTATAACTATGAATTGTATACATTTGAATATTTGATTCAGTTTTTTCAACAAGATTATTGTCAATATCATTAATAAGCTTTTCTAAATCTTCTAATGATAATTTTAATAAAAACATTGGCAAATCGTCCGAAAATTCATTTAATTCATCTTCATCTAAATTACTTATTTGTAATTTATTATGTAATCTTTTAATATATTCTACTTGTGAATCATAATTATGAATCCAAATATTTGGTATATATCGTGCTGTTTGTAGTAAATTCTTCCAGCTTCTAAATAAATAAACATATGAGTCAGTTGGAGATTGATCATACTCTATATGAGTTACATTAATACTTTTTGAAATCATCCAACAATTATTAAATTTATTAGTTATATCATTACATGCAGGCAATCCAACTCTAAATGTAGAATAAAACTCTATTATTAGAGCATTAGGTGGTAATTTATCAAATGCATTAATACATCCTTTCCATTCATAAATTGCCTGCATTGGATCTCCTACAAATAATTTAGGTAAATTTGTATCTTCTAATAAGATTTTTAACATTGTATTATCAAAATCTTGTGATTCATCAATAAATACCATATCATATCTATTATCAACGTAATTTTTACACCATTCATTTATTTCAACTAATTTTCTAATAGAATCAAAAGTAATGAGATCATAACTTAATGATTTTTGCCACATTGTTGTAAGCAATTTTTTATCATCGCCCAATATTTTATTAGAAAAATTATTCATTTTGTCAAATTCAGTCTGATTACAAAATTTTGTAAAATATTTAATATAATAATTTTTAATTCTATAAGGTTTATTTGAAAACCAATCAATAAAAGATCCTATATTTTGTGGTTTTAAATCAATTATATTAGGATATTCAATTCCAGTTTTAGATATAAAAACATCTCTCATTAATGCATCAAATGTTACCGGTATTAAATTATTTATTTCCTGTTCTTTTATTTTACTTTTAATTTCAGTAATTAAACTTTTATTAAATGCAATATATAAGATTCTTTTATTATGATGTATTTTAGATAATTCTAATAGAGTAGTAGTTTTTCCACTTCCTGCAACTGATTTTATTGCAACAATATCATTTTTTTTGAATTTATATCTATATATATAATCTCTATAAACTTTATCCAGAAAATTCATTGAATTTATACATCTACCATATATTATATCAATTAATTCAATATTATCTTTCATCTTAATAAGATTTAATTCTTCGTCTGATATATTAATATCAGTATGTTCATGTAATTCTTCAATATTAATAACTTTACATATCCAAACATCTATAAGATTTCCTTCACATTCAATTTTATATATCTTTTTATTTTTTAACCATAAAAATTGTTTATATTTAGTTTTTAAAAAAATTTTTTTTTCATAATCTTGTATAATATTATTTATATTTTCATTTGGTATCGTACAAATACCGAATAAACCAATTTTAGTTTTTTTAACATATTCATTTTCAATATTTATAATCATTTTTTGATAAAAATATTTAAACTTATTTAGGTCATTAGATATTATAAATCATTTTTTTATAATTTATTATTAGAATTAAAAATATAATCTATCTAATTATAAATATTTAAGAAAACTTTTTTTATGTTTAAAAATAAAAAATATAATTTATATAAAATTATAATATTTAAGAAAACTTTTTTTATGTTTAAAAATAAAAAAATGTAATATATATAAAATTATAATATTTATATAACTTATAATATGTTAAATCAAAAAACTTATTCTTGTGGTATTTGTAAGACTAAACCCGACCAAATTTCACATCATAAATCGCACATTGAAACGCAGAAACATAAAGATAAGCATGAATTGTTTGAATTTAAATTATCTAAATTAACCAATCAAGAGTTAGAAGAAAAATATAAAACACATAATATTAAAGATATTTTAAGAGAAATTGAAACGATAATATATACTCCTATTGATAAAATTAATTCATTAATAAATAATAAAAAATTGAAACAAAATATATTTATTAATTTAAATGATACAAAAGAAGATATTGATACTATAAAAAATAAAATAATAGAACAAACGAATAGTGTTTCAAATAAAGAAGCGTTAAAAGATAAAATACACGAAATACATAACTATCTTAGAAATAATGGTGCAGGATATGGTATGAATGCGTTGAAGGTATTTAATATACTTTATGGATTAAAAAAAATAGAAGAAAATGGATTATTTGATAAAGTTAACTTGAAAAAACCTGATTGTAAATTTTCATATTTATTAAAATTAGCAAATAATGATGAAAGAGAAAGACTTACAGAATTAATTTTTGGAAATGTATTAGATTCTATAAAGAGTAGTGAAATCGGTGAACTTTTATTTTATGAAATACCACAGAATATACGAGGTTCTGTATTTGTATATCTTATAAAAGAAATTGATAGAATTACTTTAATTGAAAAAAGTTGTAATGTGTTATTATCTGGCAAAATTTATGAATACTTTATTGGTAGAGATGAAAGTGCAATTAGTGAATTAGGTGCTTATTTTACCGATAGACATATTACAAAATATTCATTACAAAAAGCAAATCCAAAAATAAATGATGATGGAACAATACCAACTATGATTGATATGTTTGGAGGTTCTGGTGGTTTTACAACTGAATATATTAATTTTTTAAACGAAAAATATCCACAATTAATTAATTGGACTACTGAAATAAATAAAATTTCACATTTTGATATGAATGAAGATGTAATTAAGTCAGCTGGTTTAGAATTCTTCTGTTTAACTGGTGTATTGCCTAATATGAATAATTTACAATATAAAAATTCATTTACTGATGAATTCGCAGGAGATAAAAATGAATTAATGAAATATAATTATGTATTTACTAACCCACCATATGGTGGTGATAAGAATTCTAAATCAGAAGCTCAAAGTAAGAGACTAAAAGTAAAAGAATATATTAAAAATGAACTGAATATTATTACAGACGAAGGACTAAGAATTAGAAGACAAAAACAACTCAAAAATATAGAAGCTCAAGAAAAACAAGAGAGAAAGGAACAAGATAAAACAAAAGTTTCAGTCAGTTCTTGTAGTGGAAGAATTCAAAAATTTGCAAAAGATAATGAATTAAAAGGGAATGATAAAGAAAGTTGTTCTCTAATGTTATTAATGGATATTTTAGATATTGGTGGAACTGCTGTTGGTGTTTTAAAAGAGGGTGTATTCTTTAATAAAACATATAAAGATTTAAGAAAATGTTTAATTGAAAATTTTAATGTTAGAGAAGTTATTAGTGTTCCTCAAGATCAATTTGAAAATACATCAACTAAAACTTCAATTATTATATTTGATAATATTGGAGAAAAAACAAATAAAGTAAAATTTAGTGATTTAGTCGTTGAAAGATACACAGAAGATAAATTTTCAGAAGTATTTGGAGATATTGTTATTATAGAGAATAAAGGAGATATAAAAGTAGTAAGTGATATATTAGTTTCATACGCAACAAGAGAAGAAATTATTGGAAATGATATTTGTTCGTTAAACGGAAAAGATTTTAATAAAAAAGAAATAGTTTTTGGGGATGGTTATGAGTTAATGAAACTGGGTAATATTTGTGAGTTTATGCCAAAAAGTAAGAGAAATGCTTCTTTTGGACAAACAACAGGACAATATAATTTTTATACATCAAGTGATAAAGTTCAAAAATGCGATGTAATAGATTATAATGAAGAATGCTTAATTGTAGGAGATGGTGGCATTGCTAATATTAAAATGGATAAACAATTTAGTTGTTCTGATCATAATCATATTATAAAAACAAAATATAACGCATATATTTATTATTTATTATCTGGAAAAATAGAATTATTATCAGATGGATTTTCAGGTTCTGTATTAAAAAATCTGTCAAAAGATTACTTAAAAAATCTACAAATTCCAATACCAAAATTAGATTCAAAAATCCAAGAATGGGTGGATAAAATATCAGCTCCATATAATGAAAAGCTTACAAAACAAACTCAAATTACAGAGTTAGAAACTTTTGTTCAAAATAGAATTATAGAGATTGAAAAAAAGGAAGAATGTGATGAGGTTGAATTGAGAAATATTTGTGAAATAAAGTATGGTAAAAGAATAACTCAAAAAAAAAATAAAGGAACTATGTATACAGCATATGGAGGAGGAGATATTATGAAATATAAAGTAGATGAATATAATAGAAATGGTGTAACTTACAAAATATCAAGAGATGGAATGTCTTTACATAATTGCGTTAGTAAAATTTATGGAAAGATATTCTTAAATGATACTGCTTTGACATTACATAGCACAACAACTAAAATAACTGATCAATATATTGGAGAATTAATGTTAATTAATAAAGATTATATTTATAAAAATTGTTCACATGGTACATCTCAACTTCATATAGACATTGATAGATTGATGAATATTAAAATTAAAATCCCCAAAAACAAACAAATTATTCAAGAATTAGAAAAAACTTTTCAACAAATTGAAATATTACAGAATGAAGTTAAGACTGCAGATGAATTATATAAAAAACTGATTCAAGAATTGAGCCAAGAAGCTATGCCTTAATAAAATACTAATATTGCTATTTTCGTTATAACAAAAATTTTATTTAAACTCAAAAAAAATAGAAGTTAATGTTCCTAAGAACAAAGTAGTAAAAACATATAATAAAGTGATTAAAAAAACAAAACAATTCATAAAATAACTTATATTTTAAGATGAAGAAGAAAAATATTATAAATTTATTTTCTTCTAACCTTATTAAATCCTAATTCAGTTTTAATATTTGTAAAATAACTATAAAATTCATCGGGTTCTTTTGGTAAAATATCATATTCTTCACAATAAATATAATAATCGTCTAATGATCTAATACTTTTTTCTTTGCAAAAATTTATCCACTCTTGTTTAGATTGAATAAATTTTTTTGTATCAATACCCATAAAATCATACCAATTATTCCATACCCCTTTTGATTTAAAATATTCTTCAGGAGATACTATAAAATTATTATGAGCGTCTTGTTGTTGAATATATTCTTTTTTAGATTTTATATTTAAACTTAAATTGATAGAGCGAACATAATTATATTCATCTTGTTCTTCTGTTAATTTTGAACTTAATGCTTTGCTATATCTTAATCTTAATTTAATTTTATTTAACTCATTACTATTTTCTTCAAATATATAATTTTCATAACAAATTCTACGCTCTTCATCCTTTTTAATCTTTTCTTTTTTTTCTTTTTTAACAACTGAAACAAATAATTTTTGTTCTATATTTTCATCAATATTTCTCATTTGTGAAATAATATTTCTAACTTTTTCATAAGATTTATTTTCAGTTTGCCAATTATCTACATCAATATATGGTATAATAATATATGCTTTTTTATTTGGATTTTCATAATCTAATCTGTTTGGTCTTAATAAATATTGTACTATTCTAGTTTCACTTTGCATATTTCCAGCAATACATACTCCATTTAGTTTTGGTAAATCAAATCCTTCGCCGAAAATATATACACACGAAATAATACCATAAAAAGCATTTTTAAATTTATATAATTCTCTATCTAAATTATTACAATTTTTACTATGAAGAGAATTATTATAAATTTTTTCTTTTTGAATTGATAGAATATTTAATGATAAAATTTCATTTATATATTTTTTAGATAGTTCTGCATCCTCTGTTGTATTAGTATATAATAATAAATGTGTTAAATCGTTATATTTTTCAAAAGATTTTAAACACATATAACACGATATAAATATTTCTTTATTAATTATATTTAATCTTAGACTAGTTATAATTTCATTAATTTCATCATCTTTATTTTTTATAACTAAAATATTATAATCTGTTATTTTTTTATTTTCTATTGCCCAATATACTGATTTAATATCAATATATTTTCCAAAAATGATTTCATCTTCCATAGAATATAATTCTTTATTTGTTCGTATTTCAATAGTTTTCTCTGTAGCAGTCATAAATAATGTTTTTGAAGAATTTATTTTATGAAATAAACGAAAACCTCTATTTTCTTCTCTTTCAATACCAACTAAATGATGAGCTTCATCGCCAATTTTAAATTCAAATACAATATCTGTATCAACTAATAAATGACAAGAATGATATGTTGAAATTACAAATTTAGGTTGAGAATTAAGATTATTATTAAGAAATTTTATAATTTGTCTTTTATCTGTTGTTGATTTAATACTATCATTTTCATCTCCTCCAACAAACAATATATTATTTTTATTTGGAAATATTTTTAAAATTTCATTTTTTATTTGTTTTTGTAAATTATTACTAGGAACACCAATTAAGACTGATTTAAATTTTAATAAATTTACGATTAAAATACTTAATAAAGCTTTTCCAAGACCACAAGCCCAAACTATTTTTCCAATATTATTTAAATCAAAGAAATCTCCAATAATTTCCAATATATATTTCTGATGTTTTTTTGGTTCAATTATATATAATAATTTGTCCACTATGTTATTATTAATTATCTCTTTATTATTTCGTTTAATTTTATATTTTTGAATAATATTTTTTATTTTTAATTGATTAAATGCATTCTTAACTTTATCAATATTTGGTATATTTTTGACTCGTTCATACCTATTCATTAAATTAATTTCTTCTTTATTCAATACTTTATAGTCTATATTTATTTTTTTAAATAAGGCTCAATTAAATTAATAATGCATCTATTGTAAAATTCAGTTCCTCCACCTTTATAAATGTGGTATAATTTAAAATAATTCTTTAAATATTTATCAATAAATATCATCTTATCTAATGGTACCTCTATTACACATATATATTCTCCTCTTTCAACTTCACCAGTAATATATGTATTACTTCTATCTTTCGCAAAAGATGCTATTCCCATTTTTATAACATTTTCTATTTTATACCAAGCATTATCTCTAAGATAAATAGTTCCTTTTAATTGGTTCATAGTAATAAATTTATGTAATAATATATGTATTAATATATATTTATAAATTATAAATCAATTTTTTTTATTACATTTAGGAAATAAAATAAAAAACTTTTAAGAAAATCAATGTTTTAAATATGTAAATTTATAAAAATATATTTTTATAAAAAATTAAATTATATCTTAATATATAATCTATTATATAATCTATTATATAATTAAAATGAGATTACTTATTCAATTTACAATATTGTCTATTATATTTATGAATAGTATTTCAATGATAAAAAGAAATGATTATTTAGTTATTAGAAATAATTATTTAAAAAAATATTTTTTAATAAAAAATCCAATTTTTAAAAAAACTATGAATAATATAACTAATAAAATAAATAATATTTATTATAAATATTTAAATATATATCATAATTTATCATTATATTATTATATATTAAAAGAAGAAGACTGGCTATTACTAGATGGGTTAGTACAAATAATATAATTTTATAAATTATTTAATTAGTATTATTTAATATATAAATATATTGGTATATAAAAATGTCAAATATATTTGACTGGAAATTTTATATAAATTATTATAAAGATTTAAAAGATAATGATATAGATACGGAAGAAAAAGCATATGATCATTGGTTAAAAAATGGAAAGATTGAAAAAAGATACGCTAATAATTATTTCGATTGGTTATTTTATATCAATTATAATAAAGATTTAGAATTAATTGGAGTAAATAATGAAGAAAAAGCTAATGAACATTGGTTAAATTTTGGTTTATTTGAAGAAAGATTATGTAAAAGAAATAATTTATTTAATTGGATATTTTATACAACTTATTACGATGATTTAAAGAATTGTGGTATAAATAACGAAGAACAAGCTTTTTTACATTGGAAAAAAAATGGATTAGATGAAAAAAGAATATCAAATGATACTCAATTATGTACTAAATATTTATTTAATCAAGAAGATATAAATCATTACATGCCTTATCATTCTTTCTCTAATATTCAAGAATATATTAAAAAATATGCACAACACGGTGAAGTTTTTATAAGAAAAAATAATTATTTGGATATTGATTTATATTTTTATAAGAAAGGAAATAATTTAAATTTAAATTCTAAAATAGAATTATTAGAACATTTTCATCATAATTATAATGGATTAATTTATCATCCTAAACAATTATTAAATATTTATCCTAATATAGAAATATTACAAAAATATAAAAATATTATAGTAAAATATCAAAATACAGAGTATATTTTAAATAATTTTTTAGAAGAACACGTTTATAATAAAAACTTTGATTACTTTGCAAATATATTAATTAAAAATATTGAAAATAAACTAGTTTCTTCTTCTTTATTATTAATAGTATTTATTGGAAATTTAAATATAGGACTTATATTAATTAATAAAATAATTGAATATTTAAAAATACAAAAATGTAATATTGCATTTTGTTTTAATTCAGAAGATATATGTCTAAAATTAAAAGATATAATTACTGATAATTTCTTAAATTATGCTATATATATTTCTAATGAATTTGGAAATGATATAATTCCTTCATTATTAATGTATAATGATATTATAAAAAATAATTACACTTTTAAACATATAATAAAATTACAAACTAAAAGTAATAATAAATATTTTAATGAATTAACTGATTATTTATTATCTAATAAAAAAAAAAAAATAATTAATAATAAATCAGTTAATTAAAATTGTATTAATGATAATAAATATTATATTAAAATTATAAATGATCAATTTAATAGAGAATTAAATGATAAATATTCTAATATGATTGATTGTAATAAAAGTTTCGTAGTTGGTACAATATTTTATATAAAATCAATAAATTTTAATAAAGTATTAAATTTTATGATAAATAATAATTTTAAAGCATTTATATTAAATAATATGTATGATGATAATCGTACATTTTTTAATAATTCTTATGTTCATTTTTTAGAAAGATTATTTGGAGTTATAAAATAAAATAAGTTTATTTATTAATTTTTTTTTTGTTAAATAATTTATATGTATAATAAAATTATTCATAGTTTAATTAAAGATGAATCTCACATATTAAACGAGTGGATATTACACAATATATTAAATATTGGTTTTGATCATATATATATATATGATGATCAAAGTGAAAAATCAATAAGTGAAGTAATTAGTTTATTGCCTCATGAAATTGTATCAAAGGTTACAATTTTTACTTTAGAAAAAAAATTTAATTTTTATGATAAAAATGAATTTAAAAAATCAATTTATTATGATGAAAATATATATATAAAATTTAATGACAATAAACAATTTTATTTTCAAAATTATTTTTTAAATAAATATAAGGATGTATCAAAGTGGTGTTTATATTGTGATGTTGATGAATTTATATATTTAAAAGATAATAATGAATTAGATGATATACTATTGGAATTTGATGATTATGATATTATATATATACCTTGGTTAATATATGGTTCATCTTTTAATATTGATCAACCAAATGGATTAATTATTGATAATTTTAAATATCATGATAATAAGTATCATGAATTAGGTAAAAGTATATGTAAATTGAAAAATATTAATATTATTAATAATGCACATCAGATAGATCAAGATAAAATAAATTTACCTATTTATTTTAAATTTAATCATAATGAGAAAATATATAATTTACCTATTCATATTAATCATTATCAAATAAATAGTATTAAATTATATATTCAAAGAAAATTAAGATTAGAAATTGGACATTCTAATGGTAATATTAGATATCCTAATGAAATATTCTTATTTATGTTAGCCTATAATTCTATATATAGCAATAGTATGGATAAATATAATAAGAATATTAATAATATATTACATAAGGAATCATCAGATATATCAGTAAATTTAAATTATAAGTACTCCTCAAATTGTTTGTATGTAGATAATAAATTATATTTTAAAATTTCAACTTATGATGAATTACATAAAATATTAAATAGTAGTAATATTAAATATTTAATATTTGACGATGAATTACCAAAAGATTTTACTATTAATAAATATAAAGATTTAAATAAAGATTTATCAGATATGAATGATGTACAATTATTAAATCATTATATTTTATTTGGTCGTAATGAAAAAAGAAAATATAATATAGATGAATTATCTGAATCTTCAGATGATTCATTAGATTATAAAATTGATAGTCCAAAAATAAAGAAATCTTTTAGAAATAATAAAAAAATTTTAAAAGAAAGTTCAAAGAA
>Ga0247831_1004968_pt1 | contig 17141 bp, 17 predicted proteins | sample LaCruzMarch2015__9_FD_192406 | JGI IMG/M metagenome (GOLD analysis project Ga0247831, IMG submission 192406) | Freshwater microbial communities from meromictic Lake La Cruz, Castile-La Mancha, Spain - LaCruzMarch2015_1m | ecosystem: Environmental > Aquatic > Freshwater > Lake | place: Spain... | reverse complement strand
TAATCAATAGAACCCGACTAACGGGTGTGCCAAAAACAGAACAGCACAAAAAAAATCTTAGAGGTTCTCGGCCTTTTGTGAATCAAACCGGAGGAAAAAATAATAATGCTAAGGCAATAGAAACTCCATATGGTAATTTTGATTCAATTAAAACAGCATTTATGAAACTAAATCGAAATAATATAAAATTGACATATAAACAAATTTGGGATAGAGTAAATACGAAAAGTGATTGGAATTATATAATGGAAGGAAATACTTAATGTCCGCGTCAAAATTTTCACTTTTTGGATTTACTATTGCACGGGAAAAGTCAAATGATGACCAGACCGTGCAACAGTCATTTACTCCGCCAACAAATGATGATGGTGCATTAACTATCACATCGGCTGCATACTATGGTACGTATGTCGATTTGGATGGCACCGCAAAAAATGAAGTAGAATTAATCTCGCGTTATCGTGAAATGTCGATGCAACCGGAGATTGAATCTGCTATTGATGATATTGTCAATGAAGCAATTTGCCAAGATGATGATGGTAAGACTATTCAAATTGTTTTGGATAATCTGAAACAGCCAGAGAAAATCAAGAATTCAATTCGAGCAGAATTTGCAAATGTTTTGAGGTTACTAAATTATAGTAATATGGCTCAAGATATTTTCCGTAGATATTATGTTGATGGAAGATTGCACTTCCATATCATCATCGACCGTGAAAACCCTACGCAAGGGATTAAAGAACTACGTTACATTGATCCGAGAAAACTCCGCAAGGTTCGTGAAATTAAAAAGCAAAAAGATGAACGTACTGGAGTTGATATCATGAATGTGGTGAATGAGTACTACATCTTCAATGATAAGGTTACCTCGGCTTCATCTTCCAACTTTGGTCCTGTCGGTGTCCGCATCACTTCCGATTCTATCGTCTCCGTTGTGTCGGGACTTATGGACTCCCGCCGGGCAGTAGTGTTATCATACCTACACAAAGCAATCAAGCCATTAAATCAGTTGCGTATGATCGAGGATGCTACTGTCATCTATCGCATCTCTAGAGCGCCAGAACGAAGAATCTTTTATATTGACGTTGGCAATTTGCCTAAGTTAAAGGCTGAACAATATCTCCGTGATATCATGGTCAAGTATAAGAACAAACTTGTATATGATGCAAACACTGGTGAAATTCGTGATGACCGCAAGCATATGTCCATGATGGAAGACTTCTGGTTACCACGTAGAGAAGGTGGTAAGGGTACAGAAATTACTACGTTACCTGGTGGCCAAAATCTAGGCGAATTGGAAGACGTTAAGTATTTTGAAAAGAAGCTGTACAATTCATTGAATGTTCCGATTTCTCGTTTAAATCCGGAGAGTTCTGGATTTTCATTAGGCCGAGCATCTGAAATTACCAGAGATGAACTTAAATTTGCAAAGTTTGTTTCGAGAATGCGTAATAAATTCTCTGATGTATTTGACCAAGCAATGAAGGTTCAATGCGTACTCAAGGGCATTTGCACTGTAGAGGAGTGGAGCGAGTTCAGGGAACACATTTATTACGACTTCATCAAAGACAATAATTTCAGCGAGTTGAAGGAAGCCGAATTGATGAGAGATAGGTTATCTCTGCTTCAGCAAGTCGATGAGTATACCGGTAAATATTTCTCGCAGGCTTGGATTCAAAGAACTGTGTTGCGTTTGACAGATGATGAGATCAAAGAAATGCAAAAAGAAATTGATGCGGAGATTAAAGGAGGAATAACTCCTGATCCAAAACTTATGTTGCAACAAATGCAAGCCGGTGCCGACGGTGCACCTGCGGCTCCTGCGGCTCCTGCGGCATCAAAGGCTGAAAATTATATTGTTGAGCCAATAAATACCGTAGAACTGACCGAAGAACAAAAAGAATTAAATGAGTCCGTAAGCAAATTCATTGGCTCTTTGGTCGACAATGAAGATGCTGGCAATGATAAAGACTTGACTAAAACTATGAATAGATTTTTTGAAAAAATGATTGATGACGAAGATGCCTAAAGAAAAAGATTTACCAATTTTAAACGAAGCTGTAATTATTGCCGCATCAGTTTCTTATACAAAAAAACAAGTTGAAAAACTGAAAGAAGAAATTGGTGAAGTAAAAAGGCTCGCAACAAAGAAACCTTTAATTGAATATGTTGAGGGTCCGCAAGGACCTCAGGGTAGAGGTGGTGTTCCTGGACCAGAAGGTCCTACCGGCCGCCAAGGTTTGATTGGTCCTGTGGGACCAGTAGGACCAGAAGGTCCCCGAGGTTTAACTGGCTTAACTGGTCCGGAAGGTCCTCAGGGTCCAGAAGGTCCTCAAGGCTCAACTGGACCTAAAGGTGATAAGGGTGACAGGGGTGAAAAAGGTAATGATGGTGAGCGCGGCCCGACTGGACCACAAGGTCCGCATAATGGCCCGATTGGACCTCAGGGACCAACTGGTCCTCAAGGTATAAAGGGTGATACTGGTGCAACGGGACCAATGGGTCTTACAGGACCAAAAGGCGATAAGGGTGATACTGGACCTCAGGGGCGATAGAGGTGAAGTTGGTCCAATAGGTCCTGAGGGTCAAAAGGGTGAACGCGGAGCAAATGGTGTCGATGGTGCCGATGGTGTTCAAGGTGTAAAAGGTGACAAAGGCGATAAGGGTGACAGAGGTGATCCTGGTCCCGCAGGACCTGCAGGTAAAGATGCCGACCAAATAAAAATAGATAGTAATCTTGCTTCTTTCAAGCAAAGCATTCAAATAGAATTAAACAACTACAAAGAAAAAATAAATCAAGTAGTTTCTTCCGGTTTTGGTGGTGGTAATGATTCCGGTGGCGGCGAAGTAAAACTTCTGAATTTACAAGACGTTGCATACATTGACAGAAAACAAATCATCAATATTCAGAATGGTTCTGTTCCTACATGGGACTCAGCCAATTTAAACTTTGTAATTAAACCTGCAACTGCCGGTTCGGGTGCAGACCAACTGGCTAGAGATACTGCAAATACGGCATCCGCTAATACAATATATCTACAGAGCGGCCTTAATACTGCTAATGCTAATATTGCATCATTGATTGCCGTTAATGCATACCAGAATACACTAATTACATCAGCAAATACATTAGCAACAAGTGCTTATACTCTCGGTGTGGATGCATCCGCAAATACAATAGCATTACAGGGCGGCCTTAATACTGCAAATACATTAGCACAGAACGCATACAATAAAGCCAATACGCTATCGACAGGAGGTGTGTCATGGTCATTTGTAGGCACAACGACGGCTAGTGATTATACCATACTATTTAAGTCGCCGTTTGCGTTTAACATCAATCAAACTAGCATGATCTGTGTATCGGGTAGCGCAACAGCAAACGTTAAGATTAATACCACCAATGTTACAGGTGGCGCTGCCGTAGGCGGCGGAGATCAGTCTGTGGGAACAACTACAACAACGGTGACTAGAACATCTGCAAATACTGTTAATGAAGGTGATAGCATTGTAGTTACGTTTACTGCAGGCGCAGTCAACCCCAGTGTAATGATTAAGGCGACAAGAATATGACAATACTGGTTAGTGGAAGTTGGTCTGGTAGCGGTTTCGTGAACGGCGCTCAGGCTCAAGTAATCAGCCTACATAAAAGGAGTACGTTGTGGCATTCGGCACTCCAGTAGCAGGTACTGTTTTTTATAGAGCAGGTGGCGCTAATGTGCAGCCTGCTTATCCAGCAGGTATCCAAAGCACTGATGTAGTGCTTATGTTTGCAGGTCAAAAGCCAAGTCTAGACACTTCTGGAAATGTTAACGTAGGTGAAATAATTACACCTGGATGGACTAAAAGAGCAGAGTTTTATCAAGGAGGCGGTTATACCAATATTCCTGGTATAGATACTGGAAATACTAATCTTAGAGTTTTTTCTTGGGACACACCAGTTGCAGGACAAACTGGCACGGCAAATTTTGGTACCGAGCAGACTTCTAATGTTCTTTGGGCATTTATTGTCCGCATTCCTTCTGATAATTATGTACTATCTTATGGCTCTGCAAGTGGCCAGAATACTGTCGATCCAGCCGGATCTATGTCGGTTGCGCTTACCGACGGCGACACACCGACTAATTTTCAAGAAGGTGACCTTGCTATTTGGGCAATGTGCATACCGACTGATGACACTACCCCAAATCAATTTTCTGACCATTCGGTCACGGCTACAGGTGCTGTGTTTGATACAGCAGGTGAGCTTCGTGAACCGGATACAGCTGCAGGAAGCGACATTGGTGGATTTGCTGCTTACAGCCTAGTTACAAATGGCAGCGGCAGCAGCACTACGCCTCCCACTATTGGGGCTGCGGTTGCAGGCGTAAGTACTAATGTGCGTGGTCCGGTGGTGTTGTTGCGAGTACGTGGGAATCCTGTAATTATTTCGGATACTTTACCTGTTTCAGAGTCTTGGTTTGGAAATGGGTTAGTGCATAATAAAATACCAACAACTGGCGGCGGTCGTTGGCAAATAACTTCTTCAAAAAATCTAGTACAATATAATGCAGGCGAAGTATCTGTTGATGATAGTAACGGTTATGGTTTATTTAGACACTCTTTTTCATTAACAGATGCGACAATATCTACTACAGTATACCCTACACCAGTTGCCCAATATAATATACCTGTATATGTGTATGCACGATCTACTCCAGGTCCGACAGCAGATATTACCGACGGCTATTTTCTTAATATTCAATACAATCAGATTAGTCTAAATAAAAAAGTTGCAAGTGTAGATAGTACCATAGTTTCAACAACCGTAGATACAACAGGGCTTCCTTTATCTTTTAGTTTAATCGGTTCTACAATTACAGTACTATTAAATAATATACAAGTAATTCAAGTTACAGATACATCTATAGCATCTTCTGGCTACTGGGGTTTTGAAGTAGGCATTGCCACTGATGAGACTGAAGGTGTTATAGCTTCAAGAGTTGGTCCAATTACTTTAGAAATACCTTCTGTTGCCGTGTCGGCATCGGCATTTACGACAATGATGTTTTTCTAAGAGTCTATGAGAACATTCATTAATATTTATTTTGTGTCTAAATAACCACAAAAACGAAAATCAACAATGTCCAGAACAGTACAGTTTAAAAGATATGCAAATACAACACTAGCCAATATTGTCGGTGCTAGTGGTGAATTGATCGTTGACACCACCAACCAAACGCTCACCGTACATGACGGAGTGACGCCAGGAGGCAGCAGAGTTGCAACCGAGTCATTTGCTATCAGTAATGGTGGCGCCGGCATCAAAGGTAATGTTTACTCTGGTGGTATATACATTACAGGTGCAAGTAACGGTATAAACTTTGTTGACGGTACTAAGCAGACAACGAATGCCGCACCTTATGATTTCTCTGTGGCGTCCTTTAATCAGGCTAATACCGCTGCAAATAGTGTTATTCAAAATCCTCAAAGTACAACATACTCTCTCACTACAGTAGATGCCGGTAAATACATTTATTACACACAGTCTGCAAATGTAATACTGTACATACCGAATAGTGGAAGTGTTCCATTCATCAATGGTTCGACTATTATGGTGGTATCAAAGACAACATCTAGTGCAAATGTGACGATTACGCCAAACACCGGAGTTTCATTGTATCTTGTTGGTAACACAACATCACAGTCTCGAAACGTGACAACTTACGGAATGGCAACGCTATTCATGGCAGAAGCAAACACATGGTTCATTAACGGCACAGGAGTCGTGTAATGTCCGGGTTTATGATGATGACGATGAACAATCAGAGATTTGTTTCTGTACCATCTGTCGTTTATGTTGCAGGATTGTTCAAAGGCATTTATGGGGGAAACTTCAACGATTATCCAGCTTATTTTGACTACAACGATCCCTACGATACATCTGTGGAAACCACACAAATTTATCATTCAGACGATAATGACTATTATAGTGTGCAATGGTTGGGCTATTTCAAACCCACCACCACTCAGACCCACACATTCTTCCTCAACAGCGATGATGCCAGTTACATGTGGATTGGCCCCACTGCTGTCACAGGATTCACCACAGGCAATGCACTGATCAACAACGGCGGCGACCACAGTGCTCAAGAAATCAGTGGCAGTATTGCGCTGACTGCTGGCCAGTATTATGCCGTAAGGATTGTGTTTGGTGAATCTGAAGGAGACGCTCTCTTAGAATTCAACTATCAAACGCCCACCATTGCCCGAACCACCAACGTGACTGGCAAGGTGTTCTACAACCCAGCCACCAACGGATTCTAATATGACAGCAGAAACAGAAACATATGAGCGTTATAACAACGCAACCAAGGCACGATTTGGTTTAACATAAATAAATTATAAATATCCAATAAACAAGGAGTTTACTATGTCCGACACAAGAAAAATTATCGATTACACATTTGACGACAATGCTGTTGGTGTGCGTGATGCATTATATGCTGCAATCCATGATAAGGTTACTGCACACATCGAAGACAAGAAGCAAGAGATCGCTAGAGGTCTAATCGTACAACATGATGAAGAAACTGATATTGATCCAGAAGATGATGACAATGAACCAGAAGAATATGATGAAGAGGAAGACTTGGAAGAGGCTGTCGGTGAAATGCATCCAGATGCCGACAAAGTTCTGAAACATATCAAACCAGAACATCACAGCAAATATACAGCACATTTGCAAAAAGGTACATACAAAGGTAGTTATTCAGACCGCGCTGCTGTTCTTGGTGCTGCTGAGAAAGCCGGCCATGCAGTTAGCGAATCATCTCCTTTTAGTCCAGATTACAAGAGTCAGACAATGAAACCTGGTGAAAAAGCAGGATTCACCTCCAAGAAGATTTCAACAGGTACTGTGTATAGCAGAAAGCCTGTTAAAGATGAACCTGCTACTCCTTCCAAAAAGAAGTGAACTAGGATAAAACATGGCAACATCAAATAGTACACAAATTCTAGTCGATACCAATAAGCGTGTTGTAATTAAGCGTGTTGGTATTTTCGACTCTGCTGGCGGAGATGAACAACGTTCCGTAATGTTGGACGCTACAAGTCTTAGTGGTACACTAAACGCAAACGGAAGACTATGGGTATCAGGTAATACACTTCCTGCTGGCTTCGGAACAAACTGTCTGACAGTAACCCGATTGAATTATTCTGTTGATGCTGAAGTTGGCCACGTCCAAATCAAATGGCAAGGTGATACTGCAGCAAATGATAAAACAATTTTTGCAATTGGTGTTGGTTCCGGCGATACAAATCCGATGGGCAATTTTCCAGCGATTCCAAATAATGCTGTAAATCCAACAGGAAATCTCGTAATTCAAACAGTTGGTACCACAGCAAATGCGGCCTATACAATAATTATGGAACTACATAAGAATTCCACTTATTATGATATCGGCGTTTATAGAGATCCTGCAGCATTCAACTTTGGAGATTACGGACTACACCCATGAAACTCATAAAAGAAATTATCGAATCCGTTAACTTCGTTATCGAAGAGTCTAACGGTAAAAAGTCCTTGTTCATTGAGGGTCCATTTCTTGTTTCCGAAAAGAAGAACAAGAATGGTCGTCTTTATGAATATGACACGATGAAAAAAGAAGTCGGCCGTTACACCGAAGAGTACATTAACAAAAATCGTGCGTTTGGTGAACTTGGACATCCAGATTCTCCTGCAATTAATCTTGATCGTGTTTCACACATGATTGTTGGTTTGAGAGAAGATGGCAACCAATGGATTGGTAGAGCCAAGATTCTGGATACTCCAATGGGTAACATCGCAAGAAGTTTAATTGAAGGTGGTGCTCAACTCGGAGTTTCATCTAGAGGTATGGGTTCTTTGAAGAATGTTAACGGTGTTAATATTGTTCAAAATGATTTTTATCTAGCCACAGCGGCAGATATTGTAGCAGATCCCTCTGCTCCTGGTGCCTTCGTACAAGGTATTATGGAAAATAAGGATTGGATGTTAGTAGACGGTATTTGGACTGAAATGCAATATCAAGAGGCCAAACGAGAAATCATTAAGGCTTCGAGTAAGGATATTGAACAAGTAAGTCTTCGTATATTCGAAACCTTCATGAAAAAATTATAATATATAAATATACAATATAGAAAACAAGGAGCTTTTCAAATGGGAAATTTCAATCTGTCAGAAGCCGCTAAAGAAATTCTTGGACAAACAACCTCGAAGATGGGTAGCGGTGATAAATTTGGTCTAGGTAAAAAACTTGCTGCCGATGAGCAGGGTAATTGCGGTGATATTGGAACGCAAGTCACACAAACAACCGATGGTGGCCCTCAGGCTACTAAAGGTGCGCCTACAGCAAAGGCACCCGGTGCTACACCACCTGTTGGTTCTGAACCAATGAAGAGACTGAAGGCACAATCTTTCCAACAAGGTTCGGTTGATCAGCCTGAAGGTAAGCCAGGTCGTCAAACAATGGCTAAGAATCCAGGTGCTCAATTCATGGCACAAGAAGAAGAAGAATTCGAAGATGACGACCTTCTCGATGAAGCCAAATGCGACGATGAAGAAGGACATGAAGATGAGGCCGAAGATAAAAAAATGATGAAGAAAGAAAAAATGAAAGAAAAAATGAAAGAAGATATCGATGCACTTCTGCAAGGTGAAAACCTTTCGGAAGAATTCGTTTCTCGCGCCTCTACAATTTTCGAAGCCGCTGTTGTTGCCCGCGCCGAAGAAGTTATTCTTGAAGCCGAACGCGAACTGACAGAGCAATTCGAACTTGCCGTTGAAGAAATCAAGGATGACCTTGCTGAAAAGGTTGACGGTTATCTTGGTTACATGGTCGAAGAGTGGATGAAAGAGAACGAACTCGCCATCGAACGTGGTCTCCGTGCAGAAATCGTCGAAGACTTTATCGGCGGCTTACGCGACCTATTCACAGAACACTATATTGACATTCCTTCAGAGAAGGTTGACGTTGCCGAAGAACTTGCAGCCCGTGTTGAAGAACTTGAGGACGCACTTAACGAGCAAATCAATCGTAATGTTGAAATGAACAAAGATTTAAACGAACAAAAAAAATTAGAGGCTATCTACACAGCGTGTGAAGGCCTGACACAAACTCAAGTGGAAAAACTGAAAGCACTCGCAGAGGGTGTTGAGTATTCTGATGAGTTTGCAGATAAGTTAGATGTGTTAAAAGAATCATATTTCAAAGTAGAATCTAAAGCGCCGAGCTATAATTCCTTTGACGATGAAGTTGTGATCGAAGAAGAGAAGAAGACTACATCATTTATTTCTGAAGATCCAATGATAGCACAATACGCTAAAACGATTTCACAAACATTAATCAAATAAGGGGTTTATATGTACTTAACAGAAGAACTACAAAAGAAGTGGCAGCCAGTCCTGGAGCATCCAGAACTTGATGCTATTAAGGATCCATACAAGAAGGCAGTTACTGCCCTTGTTCTGGAGAATCAACAACAAGCAATGCGCCAAGACCAACAGTCGCTGAACGAAATTAGCTCCACCGGTGCTACAAACGTTACAGGCGGCATCAGCAACTTTGATCCAATCTTAATCAGCTTGGTTCGCCGTTCGCTTCCTAACCTAATCGCCTATGACGTTGCTGGTGTTCAGCCGATGACAGGACCTACAGGTCTGATCTTCGCAATGCGCGCACGCTACAGCGGTCAGACTGGTGATGAGGCTTTCTTCAACGAAGCAAACACAATGTTCTCGGGTCGCGGATCCGCTCAAAATCCTTATGGATTCCAAGGTACAACTGCTTCGGACACCAACGGTAACTTCCAGAATACAACATCGCTTGCTATCACAACCGGTACAGGCATGCCTACTTCAAATGCTGAAGTTCTTGGATCTGATGCTGCTGGCGCTCTTGCTTTCAAAGAGATGGCTTTCTCAATCGAGAAGGTTACTGTTACTGCTCAGTCACGCGCACTGAAGGCTGAGTACTCGCTAGAACTTGCACAAGACTTGAAGGCAATTCACGGTCTTGACGCTGAAACAGAATTATCCAACATTCTGTCTACAGAAATTCTTGCTGAAATCAACCGTGAAGTTATCCGTACAATTTACACCTGCGCTGTTGCTGGTGCTCAGTACGGTACAACTACTGCTGGTTCGTTCGACTTAGACACCGACTCTAACGGTCGTTGGTCTGTTGAGCGTTTCAAGGGTCTTATCTTCCAAATCGAGCGTGATGCTAACGTTATCGCCAAGCAAACTCGTCGCGGTAAGGGTAACGTTCTGATCGTTTCGTCAGACGTTGCATCTGCTATGGCGATGGCTGGTGTTCTTTCGTACACACCTGCTCTACAGGCTGACCTACAAGTTGATGACACAGGTAACACCTTCGCTGGTCTGTTGCATGGTCGCATCAAGGTCTACATCGACCCATACTTCGGTGGTTATACAACCAACCAAGAACTTGTCACAATCGGTTATAAGGGTTCTTCGCCTTATGATGCTGGTCTGTTCTATTGCCCATACGTTCCGCTACAAATGGTTCGTGCAGTTGATCAGTTCACATTCCAACCTAAGATTGGTTTCAAGACTCGTTACGGCATGGTCGCAAACCCATTTGCACGTGGTCTAGAAGCACACGCCAACTTGGGTCAGACTCTAGTGGCACGTAGTAATGTTTACTACCGCCTGTTTGGAGTTAAGAATTTGATGTGATTTTTGAGTCACCGTAGAGTGACACTTGAAAGGAGCACTTCGGTGCTCCTTTTTTTTGCTTATAAATAGTAACATGCCATCAAAACTAACAACACTAGCACAGCAGAAAACTGCAGCACAACTACAAACATTGACGCAAGATTCAATTAAATGGTTGCTGCGTAAAATTGCTGATATGAAGAAAACGAGCAACATCGCCTCGATGATGAATCGTGAGCAATTCCGAAAAAATGATAAGTTTATTTTGGGTGGATTATATTACTTCTATTATGATCCTAAGACAAAAGATGATATGCCGTACTATGATAGATTTCCATTAGTACTAATCATTGATAGGTACCCTGATGGTTTTCTAGGGTTGAACTTGCATTATTTGCCACTGAAGTATAGAGTTGCTTTCCTTGATAAATTGCTCGACTATGCAGTTTATACACCAGAGGATGAAATTAAACGGATTCGAATTTCTTATGAAATATTGAGCATGTCTAGGCGTATGAAAGAGTTTAATCCTTGTATTAAAAGGTACTTGAATAGCCAGATTCAATCGAAGATGTTAACTGTACAACCTAATGAATGGGACATTGCAATATTCTTACCGATACAACAGTTCAAGAAGGCCAAAGCAACAAAAGTATGGGAAGATTCAGTCAAGCAAATAAGGAATTCATAAATGCCAAGTTTAAATGAATTTAAATCTAGTTTTAATAAAGATGTTGCCAGGCCGAGTAGGTTTGATGTTTCTATTCCTGTTCCATTAGTTCTGACTCCCTACCTTGGTACCGCAAGAGATTTGAATCTACGGTGTGAATCCACCCAGTTTCCGAGTCGAACCTTTGCAACAACAGAACAGAAATTTGGATCAAATCCAACAGAAAAGTTTCCATACCAATCTACATATAATGAAATTGAAATGACATTTATTGTTTCTGGTGATATGGCCGAGAAGAAAATGTTCGATGCGTGGATGGAGTACATTCAACCTTCGTATAATTTTGATTTCAAGTATAAAAAAGATTATGTGACCACGATGCAAGTTAATCAGTATGATAATCAAAATGAATTAATATATTCAATTAATTTAATAGATTCATTTCCCGTATCAATCAACCAACTCGATCTTGATTGGACACAGGATGGATACCATAAGTTGACAGTTGTTTTTGCATATACATATTGGCAGAATAACTCAATACAAGCACTTGGATCCAGTCTATTGCAGAGTGGACTATCAAATATTGTTGCTGGTTTTGAGCAAGGTGGATTGACTGGTGCCTTTGAAAGCGCCAAAGAAATAATTCCAAGTGCTATTGATATAGCAAAAAATTTCAACCCTTTTAAATAATTTTCAAACTGAGGAGAGTATATAATGGCTTTACCCAAACTAGATGCGCCCGTTTATCAATTAGAATTACCTTTATCTAAGAAACAAATCAAGTTCAGGCCATTTCTGGTAAAAGAGCAACGTAATCTTATGATGGCAATGGAATCTGAAGATAAAGATACAATTGAAGATAATATTCGTCAAGTTTTACATAATTGTACACTGACACAAGATGTTGATATTGACAAGTTACCAATTCTTGATGTTGAATATTACTTCATTAACCTACGTGCCAGATCGGTTGGTGAGGTGGTTGAAAGTAAATATCGCTGCGAGAATGTTGTCGAAGAGGACACCTGTAATAACCTCATGGAAGTAAAGTTCAACCTACTTGATATTAAAATTCAAAAAGATGAAAACATCAAAGATGAAATTCCATTGACTGAAAATATCAGTATCAAGTTAAAGTATCCAGAGTTCTCCAATTTAAATAGCACCACCAAATATGAGTCAGTTACCGATCTTGCATTTGATATGATTGTCAATAGCGTGGAATACATTTATGATGGTGAACAATTCTACTATGCAAAAGAAGCACAACCCGGCGAAATGACCGAGTTCATTGAATCTTTAAATCAGGAACAATTCTCCAAGATCGAAGAGTTTTTCAATAATCTACCTAAACTCAATAAGAAGATTGATATTACATGTAACAAATGTCAGTTCAATCACAATATTGAAGTTGAAGGACTCGAAAGTTTTTTCGTCTAATTTTTCGTCATGATACATTAAGAAATTATTACAAGACAAACTTTGCATTGATGCAACACCATAAATATAGTTTGTCAGAATTGGAGTCGATGATACCTTGGGAACGTGATGTTTATGTGAGTATGCTAATACAGTTCATAGAATCGGAAAATGAAAAAATTAAGCAGAAACAGAAATGAGCAAAGTACAGCAATACGAAAAAGCCAAGGAACTAAGAAAACGTGGCCTACTAGGTAATATAACCGAAAACCTTATTGAAGGTCGAGGTTCTATTGCCGGTGGCATCGGCCGTGGAGTATCACAGACATTAGGTGCGAAAGTGACAGGGATCAAAGAGGCTTTTGATCCCCTGAATCTTGCCAGAAAAATGACCGGCGGTCTTGGTGTTGGTTTAATCGGCCGAGCAACTGGTCGATCCAAAGAAGATATGAGTCATTTTCTTGGAAAAACGCCAGCAAAAACTCAAGCACCCTCTGCATCAAAAGTTGGTAATGTAAGCACTGCACTCTATGCCAATGTTTCCGATGGTAGCAGGGGCAAGTTGAATAAAAATGAGAGGTTGGCAAATGTCGGCGCAAAACTGTACATTGCCTTAAAAACCTCTTATGAAATTAATAAGTTGGAAAAAGAATTAGCCCGAAACTTTTCCAAGGAAATAGAACGAGAAGACCAAAGGCGGCATGAAGAACTCATCAAGTCGATTGGTAAACCACAAAAGCCCGAACAGAAAAAAGTAGAGACTAGAAAAGTCGAAAAGGCGATAGGCAAGCCGACGACTCCTGCACCATCTAAGGCACCAGCACCTGCTCCGACTCCTTCTAAAGCACCAACTCCGGCACCTGCTCCTACAGCAACACCTCAGAAAAAAGTAGCAGCAATAGAGAAACCTAAAGCCGAGCCTGTTAAAGTTGAACCTACCAAGGCACCTGAAAAGAAGGTAGCGGCCATAGAGAAGCCTAAGCCACCAGAGGCTAAAATGGAGACTCCGAAGGCTGAGCCTGCTAAAGTTCCTGAGAAAAAGGTGGCGGCAATTGAGAAACCCAAAACAACAGAAGTTAAAACAGAACCTGCAAAGGTTCCGGAGAAGAAGGTCGCTGCAATTGAAAAACCTAAGGAGGCACCAACCGCAAAACCTTCAGCGACTAAAGAAGTTCAAAAACCACAAACTAAGGTTGGAGCCAAAAATTTAAGTGGGCGAGCTGCACAATTGGCTTTAGCATTGGGAGTTTTAGGAATTACAAGTAAATCCGCTATTGCAGCAATAGTTGCAACATCGGCCAAAGAGTCCAGTCTAGACCCTTTCAAACCAGAAGATGGTGTTAAACCTTGGAGGGCCACGCTCGAAAAAAGAGGAATCGCTTATCTTTATTTAAAATTTCCACAATTAGCTGCAGGAGGCCGAGTTGCCAAACAACTGGGGTTTGACAAAACTGGAGTTCCTGCAGATTATATACAGAATGTTATGGATAAAGGTGATGAGGCGTGGTTTACTTTAGTTTATCCTGGCGGTGCCGATGCATACAAATATAGAGGTCGAGGCCTTATACAGATTACAGGTAAAGGTAATTATGAAAAAATTGGTAATATTATTGGGGTTGACCTCGTAAAGGATCCTGACGCGCTAACGAGAGACTTCACCACCGCAGCAAAAGCAACTGGTGCTTATATGATGAATGCTCTAGGTGGAGGAAATTCCCAAAAAGGTTTGAGTGTATTAAATAGTTTCACTGATGATAAAGAGGCCCTAAAATGGATAATAGGTAATGTCGCCTCTGGTTCTTTAGGTACAGATAAAAATAAATTAAATAAACTTTTTGATCCCAACACCAATATCGGCAAAACAACACAATCTCAATTAGAAGAAGCTCAAAAATATTCCAACCTCAGTTCGGAAGCCACCAGCGGCGAAAAATTAAATCAATCCTCCATCGAAAATGCAGACGCAAAGAAACAATCTAAAGGCCAAACAACCGTAATCCAAGATAATTCAACCAAAATTGTGTCGGCCGGAGCAAAGCAGCCTGGTGTACTAAAAGAAACACCAAGAGATTTACCATTACACCAACAATAAGAAATCAAAATGGCTAAAACAAGATCAGACAAATACCAACGAACATCCGAATTAAGAGAACGTGGAATATTCGGTAATGTACGAGAAAGACTGATTAATGAGCAGGGTACTGGCGCTTCCATAGGCGGTAGCGTCGGTCGAGGAATATCTGAAACATTTGGTGCCAAAATAACGGGTATCAAAGAGATGTTTGATCCTTTGAATATTGTAAGAAATCTAACTGGATCAAGAACTGCTACTTCCTTGGCTGGCCGAATCGGCGGTAGATCAAAAGCAGATATGCGATACTTCACTGACACGAGGAATATAAAAACAGGTGGAAGTAAAACTAGTCCAGTTGCAGGAGGATTTGATTCTGCCGCATTATATTCAAAAGTCGGTGAAGGGATTAGACCAAAACTTAAATCAGGAGATTCCGTTTCTGATGTTCTAGCCAAACTCTACAATTTGATTTTGTTAAACAATCAGCAAGAATCAAAACAAAGGAAATTGGAAAGGAACTTTCGCAAAGAACATGAATCGGAAAAAGAAAGACGTAACAAAGAATTAATTGACGCACTAACTGGAAAAAAAGTCACCGTAACGACTGTAGAAAAAAAGAGTGAAGGCCCTTCATTTTTTGAGTTAATTGCCAAGGCAATCGAGGGTGTCAAAACTTGGGTGGATAATTTTGTAAATGGCTTATTTGGCTGGTTGAATCCATTAAAGTGGCTTGCTGAACTAGGAAGTTTTGAGATTCTCGCCGGTAAATTCCTAAGCTTCCTCAGAGTTGGTGGTGCATTGAGTGCATTGATCGCCGCGGCAATTGCTGGTTATAAAATTGGCGAAAATATAGTTGCTCCGTGGATAGACAGTCAAATTAAACTTATAACAAAGAATCCTAATGCCACACTCGGCACCTGGATTGAGAGTAAGTTTGGACCTTCAAAAGAGGTAGATAAAAAACTTAACTCGGATAATATGGAGTTAAAGATAAAATCTTTTGAAAAGAAAGGCTCCATAGAAGAAGATGAACTGACCGAAATGAAGAAGAATATGAACTCGCGCATCGGCACATATAAGGATATGACAGAGGAGCAATTTCAGAGAGTCAATAAATTAGTTCATATCTCTCCAGCTAGCGCACAGATGAAAGCAGCAACTCTTTTACCGGACAAGGAAAAGAGAATTTATGGAAAGAAAGCGGATGGTGGTTTTGGTAAAATTTCAGCCGCATCTCCTGCAGCATCATCCGAAACACCAACTCTTTCGCCTGCACCAACTGCCGCACCAACTGCCGCAGAACCTAGTCCTGTTGGGGCCAGAGTTCAATCAGCAATAACTCAAAATGAAGACTTAAAAATGTCGGAGAATACCACGCCGCAAATAATTAAAATGGACAATTCCAAGAGTACCACAACACAAGGCTCCGGCGGACCAATGATTGATAGTTCAGTTACTGTACGAACTGATGATGTTTCATTACAGAAAATAACAAGACAAAATTTACGACCTGTATAATGAAAAACCCCGCCGGCGGGGTTTCTTTTAACTTCTAAGCCTTATTCAGACCCAGCCAACTTAGAGAAATAACTCAGGTCATCCTCATCGTCATCCGAAACCATCTCTGGTTCGCGCATAGGAGGCTTTGGAGCAGCCTTTGCCTGTTCGACAGTAGTACGGACAGGAACTTCACCGTTAAGGCCTAGGACCTTCTCCAGACGACCTTTGAGTTCATCATAGGACTTGAACTCGGAGTCGCCAACCAATTCGGACAAAGCAAACTCTGCTTGCCAAATCTTTTCCAACCTATCGTCATCCGTAGACAACGGAGAAGGTGAATCAAATTCAGACTTATCATAGTTCTGATAACCCTCAACCTTGCGAATCTTCAACTTGAAGTTAGCACCCTTCCACAGATCAAATGGATTGATAGGCGATTCATCCTCAAATTGTGGATTCATTGCTTCAGTCAACTTATCGAAGATTTTAGCACCAAAACGGAACAACTTGATTTGACCCTCATTCTCAGGGTGCTTTGGATCCGACACAATATAAACGTTAGCGATATAATTCAACTTACGCTTTTGCTTGCTGACGATATCCTTGTTAGCCTTGATACCCGAATTCCAGAGTCCGGAATTGTGTTCACACACAGGACACTTTTGGTTCTTGGTAGTAAGACAGTTATCGATCAGGTGGCCACCAGGACCTTGGAATCCGTGTGAGTAGTATTTGACCCACGGGAGTGAGTCATCACCATCCTTTGCAGATGATGG
>Ga0247831_1004967_pt1 | contig 17141 bp, 15 predicted proteins | sample LaCruzMarch2015__9_FD_192406 | JGI IMG/M metagenome (GOLD analysis project Ga0247831, IMG submission 192406) | Freshwater microbial communities from meromictic Lake La Cruz, Castile-La Mancha, Spain - LaCruzMarch2015_1m | ecosystem: Environmental > Aquatic > Freshwater > Lake | place: Spain... | reverse complement strand
TTCTCCCTCCCCTTTGCCCGAAGCCACGGGCACGCCAGCCGATCTGTGGAACGATACGTCTGCGAGTTGAGCCAGATGATGACTTTGAGCGACGTGGCCGAACTCACCCATCTGGGTTGGGAGAGCGTGAAGAACATCGTCAAAGCCGACCTAGGCAGAGGCTACGCGAGCATCCCGATGAAGGAGGTCACGCGCATCGCCATCGACGAAAAGCATCTGGGCAAGAAAGCCAAGTTCATCACCCTGGTCATCGACTTGGACGGCGGACGCATCCTGTGGGTAGGCAAAGGCCGGGGCAAAGATGCCCTGCAAGGCTTCTGGCAGCGAGCGCGCAACCAGGTCCAAGCCGTCGTTTGCGACATGTCTGCGGACTATTGGAGCGCCGTGAGAGAGTACCTCCCCCAAGCCGTGCTCGTGTTTGACAAGTTCCACGCCATCAATCTGTTTAACGACAAAATCGACGAGGTCAGGCGGCAAGTGCAAAAGCAGGCCGAACGCGCCGGGCACGGCCCAATCAGAGGCGTGCGTTACCTGCTGCTCACCGGCAGCGAACGGCTCGATGAAGACAAGAAGGCAAGGCTGCAAGAAGCCCTCGCGCCCAACTAACCGCTCACGATGGCCTAACCTGAAGGAAGAAGTGCGCACGCTCTGGGAGTGCCGCAGCGCGAGGGCAGGTGCCGCGCACTTGCAGAACGGAATCCTCAAAGCCATGGCCAGCGGCGTGAGCGCACTCAGAAGCCTGGAACCATCCTTGCTCAAACACGCCAAGCACATCCTGAGCTACTTCCAGGTCCCCATTACCAGCGCTATGATGGAAGGCATCAACAACAAGATCAGCAGATCTGCATCGCACCGCCTATGGCTAGGCTATCGAGATGAGTCCATCCTGTTTCTTTGGCTCTTGCCCTTCATGAATCCAAGATCACCCTATCGGGTGCTTGATTGTGCTCCGCACTAACTTCCCGGATGAACCCGAAAAACACCCGCTATCCAGAGGTGACCTATAGTGCGGTCTATGAGAAGTTACAGTCAGATACCCATGTAATTCCGCATCACTATTAATCAATTCAGGAGAATTATTCTCTACCTCCGAATCTATGCCCCGGCCATATGCGAGCTATTCTAAGATTAGCGATAAGCTGCCGACCAAACTGAAATTGAAGCTGCGGCTGGTCATGGAGAGGCTTTTCATAGTTCGAGTAACAGAGAAATAAGAGATGTATTCGTTTAAAATCTGAACTCCAACATTTGCGTCAAGGCACGCGATACAAACCCAGCCTCTCCCCGCGCTTCAGCCAAGGTGAATGGGCGCAGGCCTCGCGCAGCTTGGCCAGCTTTTCGGTGGGGCCTTTGCCTTCGTTCTTGGTCAGGGCATGGGCCAAACCAAGTGCCATGCCGATGGCTGCCCAGCGCGAGTCTTGCAGCGCTTGCTTCACTTTGAGCAGCTCGTTCCAGGCCTCGCGCTCTGCACCCCACCTGGTCTTCTCTTCACGCAGCGCATCCAGCTTGCTGTTCAGCGTCGTGACTGACAACGGAGCTGTGCCATCGAAGGCACCCGCGAGCCCGCGATTGGGCGAGGTATCAAACTCGTTGCCCTGCAACGAATACGCGAGCGCTTGCAATTTCTCCTCCGGCACCTCTGCCACGATCTGCGCGATCGCGACCTGGAACAGGCCCGCGTGGAAGGACGAGATGTTGTCCCACAGCGCGCGGCAGTAGTCGGCGAAGCGCGCACGCATGGCGGCATTCTGCGCAAGGTCGGCGGCATAGTCATGGAACAGGTCCAAGTGCATGCGCAGCATCTCGCGGATCAGCGGCTCCGGCTTCGTCGCGATGGTGTTGTTGCCATGCACGCGATACTGCATAAGCACCTCCGGCACGAGGCCGATGACATCGCGCCAAGCCGCTCCGGCCAGGAAGTAGTAATCGTGGTTGAAGCGATACGGGCGGAACGGATTGGCGAGCAAGTAGTCGGTGCGGGCGAAGACATTGCTGGTGGTGGCGATGAAGTTCGCCTTGCCCAGCAGCTCCGCCACGTTGCTGCGGTCTGCTTCGGTCAACGACTGTGCGCCATAAAACCATCGCGCGCGCTTCGCATCCGGCGGCATGATTGCGCCTTGCTCGTCGATGACTTCCAGACGTCCGCTGATGACTTGCTTGGTCGGATTCGCTTCGGCTAAGGCCAGGCAAGCCTCCAGCTTGCGCGGCAGGTAGCGGTCGTCCGAGTTCAGAATATTGACCCAGTCGCATCCCTCGTCCGCCGCCCACAGCACGAGTTCATTGATCGTGTTGTGCGCGCCCCGGTTCTCGCGACCCCGCGAGTGCACACCACGATCCGCAAACGCCTGGCACACGGCCAGCGAGTCGTCCTTCGACCCATCGTCGATGACCAGAATGCGGTCCGCCTGCCGCGTCTGCGCGAGCACGGATTCAATCGCCTCGCCCACGAACTTGGCGTGGTTGTAAACCGGGATGATGACAGCGATTCGGCTCATGTGATCGCCTCCTTCAACTGCTTGAGCCATGCGAACTCCACGGGCTTGCGGTCGACGGCGGGGGAGGCCTTCTTTTTCTTCACCTTGATGGGGCCGAAGCGCAGCTCTTGGTGCACAAAGGGCAGCACCAGCTTCAGCATGTCGGGCTGGGTGGATTTCAGTTGTTCGTTCAATCGCGCGTCGCTGATGCTGAGCCGGTCAAAGTCGGGCAACAGACGCGTGAGTAGGCCACGAGGTAGAGCAGGGTTCTCCTCAATGGCGGCGGTGATTTTCAGCGCGGGCAGCAGTTGCTTCAGCAGCCAGGTTGTAACCACGGCATCGCTGCGGTGTGCGTGGACCAGCTTGGTGCCACGCTTGCCCAGCACATCGGCCAAGTAGATAGCATGGCGCGCGCTCTGATAGAAGAGCAGCGAATCGACGGCGTCACCCATCTTCCCACGTGCGGCTTCCAGCTTATTGCGCTCAGTATTGCGGCGCAGCCAGATGCTCTCCACCACGCTGGCATCGGGCATGGACTCGATCTGCTCCAGCGTCGCACGATCACCGCCCTCCTCTGGCCACGCGGCATGTTCCGCGATCCAGCGAACACCATCGGCGATCTGGGGCGCGTCCTTGGTGATCGCTGCTCCATTCCACTGGTGGCAAAGATACACGACGGGCGTGGCGATGCGTTCGCTGCCCTTGAAATGCGTGGTGCTGAACTTGTCCACGAACATCTGTCCGAGCACGCCTGCGGTTTGCGCAAAAGTGAAATGCTGCTCTGCGCGAAGGCGGCCCGCCTTGCCCATGCGCTCGCGCTTGGCTGGGTCGTTCGCCAGTTCGGCAATGGCGGCAGCGAGCGCGGCCTCGTCCGTCGGCTCGACCAGCAAGCCCGTTTCGCCATGCATCACCATCTCGGGAATGCCGGTGACCAGTGTGCTGACCACGGGCAGGCTGCTGGCCATCGCTTCGGTGATGACCGTGGGCAGGATGTCCGAAGCACCGACAGTATCAAAGATGCTAGCGAGCGCGAACAGGTCGCACTCCGACAGCTCGCGTTTCACGTCCTCCTGCGAACGCACGCCTAGCAGCGTCACGGTGTCGGCCACGGCTTCCAGTGCGATGCGTGCCTCCAGCTCGGGCCGCATTGGGCCATCGCCGATGATGCGAATGTCCACGGGCACGCCTTGGCGCTTCAACAGACCTGCCGCGCCGATCAAATGCTGGAAGCCCTTGAACTCGATCAAGCGCCCAATACTCACGATGCGTAGGGGCTTGCGGTTACGCACTGGCACGGCGGCGAAATCATTGACCTCGATGCCGTTGAAGATGCGCACGATCTTGTGCTCGCTGTCCGGGCACTGCTCGCACAGCAGGCCGCGGGAGAACTCGCTGACCGCGACGACGAACTCTGACTCACGCGCCATCTCGGCCAGCAACTCATTGCTGCCCAGATCGAACATGAAGTCCTGCGCGTGCGCGGTGAAACTGAAGGGGAAGCCGAGCTTCTTCAGGAACAGCGCCGTGTGTGTGGCACGGTTGGCGAAATGCACATGCACATGCTGCACACCGAGTCGGCGAAAAAGCTTGGCGAAATACCAGGCATTGCGCGCCCGAGTGGCCGGCTTGTAGCCCGTGCCGTAGCGCTCGCTGTGATCGTCGATCAGCGGACCGAGCAATCGCTTGAACTCCGGGTCCTTCGCCAGCGCATCCATCACATCCAGCGGCGGCGGGTAATGAATCTCCGAATCGAGCCGATCCAACCGCTCATGACGGAAGCTGTTCGGCGGACGGTTCAACGAACCAACTTCCAACTCGAACCCCATGCTCTGCAAGGCCAGCATCTCGCTGTCGCAGAAGGTCTGCGACACGACGGGATAGCGGCTGAAGAGATAGGCGATGCGCGGCTTCGCTGGCATGTGGGCCGGATGATGGCGGAAAGGGCCGTGCGATCAATGGCCCTTTTCGTGAAAACACACCGGGTTAACCCAGCATCGGCTTCAGTGTCTTCACGAACTGCGGCATTTCCACGAAGGGATCCTTGCGTTCATACTCCAGGGTGAACCAGCCAGAGTATTGCACGTCGCGCAGGATTTGGATCACGCGGGGGATGTCGCTTGGCTCTTCTTTGGCAGCGCCCTTGCGCGTGATGTCCACCTTGAGCTGCACGTTCACGGTGTAAGGCGCGATCTTGGCGAGGTCGGCATACGGGTCTTCGGTGTGGAAGTTGCCGCTGTCGAAGTTAATGCCGGCATACTCGCTCTTTGCCGCCTGGATGATGGCGATGAGTTGCTCCGGCTCAGCGACCACGCCGCCGTGGTTTTCGATGCCGAGGTAGATCTTCTTCGTCGCGGCATAATCGAGCGCCATCTGGTAGGTCTCGATGCAGTTTTTGACGCCGTCTTCTAGGCTCATGCCTTTCGGTGCAGCCCCAGCGAAGACGCGGATGTGCGGGGCTCCCAGGATGGCGCAGAAATCGACCCACTTCTTAGTGTAAGCGAGCTGTTCGTCGCGCTTCTCGCCCGGTGGGTTGGTGTAGGTGTTGCCAATGGCGGAGCCGGTGATGCGCACGCTGCGCTTGTCAGCATGGGCGCGGACCTTTTCGCAGAAGGCGGTGTCCGTGTCCGGCGGGAAGAAGTAGCTGGTCAGCTCGGCCCCCGGCACACCTTGATCGGCGCACCAGTCGATGAAGTCGATGATGCTCATCGGAGCCTTGCCGTCCTTGATCTTGTTCTTCTTGTCCCGGCTCCATTCGAAGTAGTCGCGGAAGCCATACGCCGCGACACCCAGCTCCATCTTGCTAGGGCCGCTGCGCTTGATGGGCTCAATGGCGGGCAGGGCGGAGGCTCCGAGCGCGCTCAGAGAGGTGGTGAGGAAGTGGCGGCGTGAGATCATGAGGCGAGTGATTTGAATTGGAAAGTGCGAGAGGATGGTCAGGGTGGCGACGATTTGAACAGCACATTTTGTCATGAACTTTCGCCTCCCGTTTCTTCTCGCCCTGATTTCGACGTTCCTAGTCGCCGAGCAACCCAAACTCCCGCTATGGCCCAGTGGTGCTCCCGGTGCGAAGGGTAACACCGACAAGGACCAACCCTGGGTGGATGTATGGCTCGCCGACAATGCCAAGGCGAATGGCGCGGCTTTTGTCGTGGCTCCTGGCGGTGGCTATGGCGGGCTGGCAGCGGATCATGAGGGCGTGCAGGTGGCGAAGTTCATGAACTCGCTGGGCGTTTCGGCCTTTGTGCTGCACTACCGTTTGGGCAGCGCGGGGTATCATTACCCGATCGAGCTGATGGATGTGCAGCGCGCGATCCGCTTGGTGCGGTCGAAGGCGGGTGAGTATGGCATCGACACCAACCGCGTGGGCATCATCGGCTTCTCGGCAGGAGGCCATCTCACCTCAATGGCTGCGACTCTGTTTGATGAGAAGCCGGAGGGCATGACCGATGATGTCGTCGACAAGCTCAGCGCGCGGCCTGATGTGGCGTGCCCGACTTATCCGGTGATCTCGATGAAGGATGACTTCGGCCACGTGGGATCGCGCAAGAACCTGCTAGGTCCGAACGCTGAAGACGCGGCCCTGATGGAGAAGACCACCACCTATTTGCAAGTCACGACGAAGACGCCGCCGATCTTCCTCTTCCAGACCGATGACGACACGGTGGTGCCTGCAGAGAACGCGGTGAATTTCTACTTGGCCTGTCGCAAGCACAAGGTGCCGGCGGAATTGCACATCTACAAGCCAGGCATCCACGGTGTAGGCCTCATGCAGGGCGATCCGGTGCTGGGCACGTGGCCGCAACACCTCGCCGCCTGGCTGCGCAACCAGGGCTTCTTCAGCACGGCGAAACGCACGGCTCTCAGTGGGAAAGTGACCATCAATGGCAAGCCCGTGAGCTGGGGTGCCATCGCGTTTGAGAATGCGGATGCCAATGCGCCACGACCCACCGCGCGGGTCATGGGCGGTAAGTTCAAACTGGATGCTGCGAATGGTGCGGCGCTGGGCAAGCACAAGCTAACTGTCACCTACTCCGCTGCCGATGTGCCGGGGCTCGACACGGCTGACGGCACGGCAAATCAGACTGTGGATGCCGAGGTAAAGGAAGGCGTGGAGCTGGTGTTTGACCTCAAGCAGTAGCGCTCACCCCTCCACCGCGCGCGACAGCGCATCCTGCAAGGCTAGGGCCTCGGCTTCGGCGATCGGTTCGGGGCCAATCGCGGCCAAGTTCACCACGCCGTAGCGCGTGCGCGTGGACAGGATGGTCAGAGAGCGCCCGCCGCTGAGTTCTTTGTCGATGCGGCTCGGCATGTTGCTGGTCGTCACGGCGGCGGTCGAGTGCTGGGAGGATTGCCACGCCATCATCGCCGAAAGCACCAGCGGTGTTTGTGCTTGTCCACCCCAGAGCACGTCGCCAAAGTCGTCAACCAGCAGAATGTCGCGGGTGCCGAGTCTTTCGCAGGTCCACTCTGCGAGCGCGGCCAAACGCTCACCAAGACCGAGCGCCGGGACAACGAAGGGCGTGGCATGGTTCACAGGCAGCTCCGTCGGAGCTGGAGGCTCAGCTGTGGGCGGAGCTTCCCCTGCCGAGGAAAAGAGGGGCTCGTAGTCAGCGGTGGGGGCGACGGCTTCCGCTAGTGTGGCAGGCGGCGCTTCTGCAGGCACCGGGGCCTCCATTTCTGGCACAAGTTCGGCCGCGACAGCAGGTGTCGAGATCGCGTCCTTCTGGCGCGGCAGAATACCGGATTCCTGGGCCTTCTCGCGCAGGGCGCGCAGTTTTTCACGGATACGCCACAGCTCGGCATTGCAGGGTCCGGGACGACGGTCGGCGAACTCTGGCTCGGGCATCCGTTGATCATTGTTAACGGATTCCTCCAGCAAATGCACTGCCTCCGTGCTGGCGGGAGGCGCGATGGGGAGCGTATGCACCTCCCAGGCTGAGTTGTGCTTCGCTGCGGGTGGTGGCGTGTCGAGTTGGGCCAGCAACGAGCGGACTTCGTCAGGATCAATCCAGGAGACTTGCATGACGGAATCCTTTCTCTTGTTCGCGTGCCAGCCCCGTGCGCTCCTCCAGTTCCGCTGCGATCTGATCAAACAGCAGCGCCTCAGGCGGCGGATTTTTCTTCAGCAGCGCCATAGGCACGCCCTGAGCGGCGGCTTCTAGGAAGGAAAGTAGCCGTGGGATACTTTGCTTGAAGACCATCTCGGGAGGCAGCACCTGCCGCAGTTCGCGTGCGACTTGCAGGCTCACGGGCGAGTCATTCATGACCATGCTGAGCAGGATGCCTGCGACTTTCACGCCCGCGCCTTCCGCGCGGAAGCGCGCCAAAGCCTCCAACAAATGCGGCACGCTGCGCACAGCGAGGGGCTCGCACTGCTGCGGGATCAAAACGTAGTCGGCAGCCTTGACCACGATCTCGGTCAGGCCGGTCATTCCTGCGGCTGTGTCGAACATGACGCAGTCAAAGTGCGCCAGCTCCGCCTCGCGCAACAAATCACGCAGATGACGTGGCAAATCTTCAAGCCGCATGCCTTGGCGCATGACGGCATCATAGTGACCGGCGGGCACCAAGCTGAACTCGGGCAGGCGCGTGGTGATGACGGTGGACTTCAACGATGCGCCGCCAGCGACGACATTATAGAAGCCGCTCTTGGAGCGTGTGCTCTTCGCCAGTGAGAGGCCCACAGCACCCTGCGGGTCCGTGTCGACCAGCAGCGTCTTGCACCCTCGGCGGGCGAGCGAATACGCAAGGTTAATGCACAAGGTTGTCTTGCCCACGCCCCCTTTTTGGCTAGCCGTTGCTATCGTAATCACACGCTTAGTTCTACGAGGGGAGGGCGGTGATGCAAGTGTGAAGGCGGAACTAGTGACGGAGCGGGGGAGTTTTTAGTGTATCGTGGCTAATGACGGGCACTACCACGCCCTAAACACTCACCACTCTTCCAACGCATCCTGCAAAGCCGCTTCGAAGGGCCGTGAGCCATCGCGATGCCCCAGCTTTTCATCCAGGGCCTCCATGCGGCGAATGAGATCCGCCACGTGCTGCCTTGGATAGGGACCACCGGCAGCCGCGCAGAAGTGCGTGCGGCAACCGAAGGGACGATGCTCATAAATGGTGCAGCGTCCGTTTTTGCCGAGTAGAGGACAGGCATTGTCGGGATGCAGGATCAGCTTTTTCTTCCCACTGGCGCGCACGCCCTGAGCGGCCAGCAAGGCTTCGACCTTGGTCACCAGTGGTGTCTTGCCCGTGACGCGGAAGTGACAGCAGGTCGTGCGCATCTCGCACTGGCGCGGTAGTGGGCGCTGCTCGATCTCCGCATAAATCGCGCGCAGCTCTTGCAGCAGGGGTTTGAGGGTGGCGGGGGGCATGACGGAAGGTAATGACAAATGACGGAATGACCAATGACCAAGCTCGAAATGCGGAGGGTTGAATGTGTCTCCCCCAGCCCGTAAGTCATCGCTCGTCACTCGGGCTTCTTTCGTCATTGGTCATGCAGTGATTCGTCATTATCTCTAGCCCCACCTCCATCCCTCGTAACCATCGCCCTCACACGAATGCATCGCTGGTCACGACTGGAGCACCACCTCACTGCGGCCCTGAACCAGGGCTGGCACTGGTTGCGCACGGCCCGATATTTGGAGGCTTGGACGCTGCTGGCCATGGTGGCGCTGCTGCTGCTGTTACAGGCGCTGGATTACCATGAGCCCTTCCTGCCATGGATGCCCACGAGTGGCGACGAGGTCCCGCGTGACTGGCATCCGCCAGATGCGTGGGTGCTAATGTATCACTACCTGGCACCCTATCTGAAGCTGCTCGGGTTGCTCGGTGGCATCGTGCTGCATTTGGCCCTGATGCGGTCGCAGAATGACATGCGTCGCCTGCTGCTGCCCGTGTGGTTGGCCTGCGTTGGCTTTGCGGGATTGCTGGGCTTGGCGGATTTCCAGGGGCAATGGCGCGAGCTGCATGAGCTGACGATCGGCAAGCCGTTCCCGATGGTCGCCTACCTTGGCAAGATCGCACTGCAATCGCTGGCGGTGCTGTCGCCCGCGCTGGCGCTGACCTACTACCAGCGCTGCGGCACCTGGGAGCGCTATATCCTGCGCTTGTTTGCAGAGCCCGTGGCCTTCTGCTTGGCCGCCTTCTGTTTGCTCTGGTTGCTGGCGGATTGGATCGACAACATGCGCGATTTCCAGGAGGCGAAGGTGCCATCGGCCAAGCTGTTGGCCTTCTATTTCGGCCTGCTGCCCTACATCTTTGTGGAGTGTCTGGTGCCCGTGCTCCTGCTCTCGCTGCTGCATGTGCTGACCAAGATGGTGCGGGGGAATGAGCTGGTCGCGCTGGTCGGTTGCGGTCTCAGCCCGGCAAGAATCGTGCGGCCGATCATGGTCGCCTCGGCGCTGCTGTGCATGCTGGGCATGGCCTTCAACTACGACTGGGCCACGCGGGGTGAGGCCGAGCGACAGGCGATGATGCGCGGCATGAAGGCGGGGCTCTCTGGCACGCTCATGGCCACCTCGGTGATGCATTACGACGAAGGCACGCGGCGGCAGTGGTTCATCGCGGCCGTGCCCTACCGGCTGCGCGATGAGAAGCTGCGCGGCGTGCAGGTGCGACAGTTCGACGAGCAGGGAAACCTGGAGCAGTCCTGGTTCGGTGCGACGGGCTACTGGTGGGGCGAGGGGCGCTGGGCCTTCTTCCGCGGTCAGCACCTGGACTATCGCCAGCACACGGGCACGCCGAAGGTGAACTGGTATAACCACGACGAGAGCGGCCAGCAGAGTGTGGATGTGCGCGGATGGAAGGAGACGCTGTGGGACATTGTCAGCAGCACGCAGCAACCGCAGGTCATGAGCGTGGTGGATCTGGCGGGCTGGTTTCAGACGCATGACCAAGGCCAGGGCGATGTGACGTTGCACCGGCATCGGGCAGAGCTGTGGCATCGCTTCAGCCTGCCGTGGCAAGGCTTCTTCTTGGTGCTCGCGGCGGCGACGCTAACACCAGTTCACTCACGGCGTGCCTTGTGGCAGGACATTGGTCTCAGCCTCGGTTTGTATTTCGTGCTGCTCTTCGTCAACAGCGCCACGCTCAATCTGGCGCGTGGTGGGCATGCGCCGGTGGGCGTGGTGTGGTTACCGCATGTGCTGCTCGTGGAGATGGCGCTGCTGACCTTCCGCGCTCGTTTCGGGGCCAAGGCCTTGCCCGCGGCATCTGTTCGTCGTCGGCTGACTTGGAAACGCTTCATCCAAGCCGTGCGCGGTCGTTGCACGGAGCGCTGCTATCGCACGGAAAAGTCGCGCTGGTGGTAAGCCGAGTGCACAACGAGTTGCATCAATGGGCGTGCCTCACGATGATGAACCCATGGATGAATCCCCGACCGCTTTCGTGCCCCTGACCTTCGAGCAATGCCGTGTGCTCGGCTGCTTGATTGAAAAGGAAAACACCACGCCCGACGCCTACCCGATGACGCTCAATGGCTTGGTCACGGCCTGCAATCAATCGACCAATCGCGAACCCGTGGTCACCTTCTCCGAGGAGACCGTGCTGGAGTCTTTGGACGGCCTGAAGGCGCGTCAGTTCGCCATGCAACTGAGCCAAGCCGGAGCGCGCGTGCAGAAATACAAACACAACCTGGAGCATAAGCTGCCCTGGCTCGAGAAGCCGCACGTCGCCCTGCTCTGCGTGCTGCTGCTGCGCGGAGCGCAAACGATTGGCGAACTGCGCCAGCGCACGGAGCGCCTGTATCGCTTCCACGACCTCGAAGGCATCGAAGCCACCCTGCAAGCCATGATCATGGGTGATGGCCAGGAGCCAACGATCGTTCTTTTTCCGCCGGGTCCAGGTCGTAAATCACCGCTCTATCTGCATACACTGGCAGGCATTCCTGAAGCTCCCACGCTAGCCGCACTACCCGTGACTGCCACCTTTGAAACCAGCAGCGCCGTTCGTGAAGACGACAATCTCTGGCGCGCAAGAATCGAAGGTGAGGTCGCTGCGCTGCGCGAGGAACTGCGAGTGTTGAAGGAGAAGCTGGGGGAGTAACAACGCCTCGTCAGCCTGCATGAGGTGGGGCGAGGCTTCCTTGCCCCAAGCTCTATTTCTTCGCGTCTTTCAGCTTCTTGAGGTCATCGAACTGCTTGCGCAACTCAGCGTCTTTGCGCTGCAACTCATCCAGGCGCTGCCAGATGGTCTTGGCTTCGGCGGGAGCATCGAGGCTGGCTTGTAGGGACTCCAGCGAATTGGCCACAGCGTCGCGGAACGGATCGACGTAGGGCTTCGCCACCAAGGCGAGTGGCTCTAGCACGGCGATGGCGGCGGGATCTTTGAGCGTGCCGAGGGCTTTTGCGGCACCGTAGCGCACATCCGGTTTCGGATGATTGAGCTGCGTGACCAGGAAGCTGCGCACAGGGCTACGGTCCTTGTCGTTCCGGGCGAGGAAGGCAAGCGCATCAAAGTCGCTGGCGTAGCTGCGGGACTCGAAGTTTTCCGGGTTCTGCTGCAAGCGCGCGAGGATGGCAGGCACCGACGAAGCGTCGTCTTGATCACGCAGGGCAGCAATGGCCGCATCCGTGATCTCTTCGTTGTAAGTGGTGGAGGCGAGGTACTTTTTCAGCTCGGCGGATACCTCGGCATCGCCAGGGCGAGCGCCCCAGGTTTGGATGATGGCGGCGAGGATGAGGGGGTTCTTCTCGGTCTGCCCGTGCTTCATCAGCGCACTGCGGGCTTCCTCGTGATGGAAGGCAGCGAGCGCATCGACCACTTCCTTGCGCGTCCGGGCATCGGGTTGGTTCAGGCTGGTGGCCAGCACGGCACGCGCTTCGTTACTGCCGATCTTCTTCAGCGCCTTCGCGGCTTCGCTGCGCACGGCATGGAAGGCATCTCCATTCAGCGTGGTCTTCAGCAGCGCGATGCTTTCCGCGTCCTTGCGCTCAGCCAGTTTTTGCGCGGCCAGCATGCGGCCAATGGTGTCGCTCCTGAGCTGCCTCTTGAGCATGTCGTTGGAAGGCGTGAAATTGATCTTCGCCAGCACAGTGTAGTCGGGGTCGATGCGCACGAGTTCAGGCGCGGCATCGACTGGGAAATAGAAGTCTTCTTCGGCTTGCGTGATCTTCGCGGTGAAATTGGTAGGCTTGTCCTTGCTAATGAATCGAACGGGCAGATCGAAGGCAAACAGCAGCACTTGTTCGCTGAGTTTCTGTTGCTGCTTGACGGTGATCTTGGCTAGCTTCGTGGCGGCATCAAAGCTGTAGGTGATACCGAGTTCGGGCTGGCCGCCATGGTAGAGCCACTGGTCAAAGAACTGGTCCAGGCTCAGGCCACTGAGTTCGGCGCAAACGTCGTGCAAGTCATCGGTGCCGACGACTTGATTGCGATGGCGCTCCAGGTAGGTCTGGATGCACTGGCGATACAAATCGGGCCCGAGCTTGCTGCGCAGCATGTGCAGAATCCATGCGCCCTTCGGATACACGCGGTAGTCGAACTGCTCCATCGGGTCCGCGTAATCGCGCCAGACGACGGGCTTGGTGTCATTCGATTCGAGCACGCGCTGAGCTTCGCGCCACAGGCTGTAGAGCATGGCATCACGGCCATTCTTCTGCTCCTCGTAAAGGATCGTGTAGTAGCTGGCGAAGCCTTCGTTCAGCCATAGATGCGACCAGTCGCGGCAAGTGACGAGATCGCCAAACCACTGATGCGCGGTCTCATGCGCGTCCAGCCGATGCAGCGTGCTGAGCTGCTCGTCATCGCTTTTGAACAGGGCACGCGCGGCGTTGAAGGTGCAACTGGTGTTCTCCATGCCGCCCGCGAGGAAGTCATGGCAATAGACTTGGTAATATTTGTCCCACGGATAAGGCACGCCGATCTCCTGGTTGAAGAAGTTAAGGATCTTCTTGGTGTCGAGGAAGGCATTGGCAGCCTGATCCTTTTCCGAAGGCGGCACGAAGAGGGCGAGCGGCAGCTCGCCCGCCTTGTCTTCCAACTTGTGGAAGTAACCAGCGGCAAGCGCGACGAGATAATTGACGTGTGGCTTGTCCTGCAACCAATGCACGGCGGTCAAGCCCTGTGCATCCTTCGTGCTGCCAACGAGATGGCCGTTGCTGATGACCTCCATGCCGTCGGGCACATGGCAGATAACCTCGCTGGTGAAGCGCTCGTTAGGATAGTCGTAGCAGGGGAACCAGTGGCGATGCAGCTCGGCCTCGCCTTGCGTCCAGAGCTGCGTGTCTCCTGGCTTGTAGCCCATTTCGGGCGTGCGGAAATACAGGCCGTTTTCGGGCTGCACGCGGCAGGTGATGGTCAGTTTGACCTCTGTATCCGCAGGCACGGGTTTGACGAAGTCGATGATCAGCTCCTTGTCGGTGTTCTCAAAGCTGGCGACCTCGGCTCCGGCGGCCTTCACCGTTTCAATGCTGAGTTGCACCGCGTCGAAGGTCAGCTTCGGCAATGGTTTGGCAATGGGCTTGAACTTCCACTCCACGGTGTTGGTTAGCGTGCGCTTCGAGAAATCGGGCGTCACATCCAGCTTCAAGTGCAGCAGATCGACCAAGCGATCGCGTGCATATTTGCGCCCTGCCTGCGGGTTAGTCGGCTTCGGCAGCAGGACTTTGTTGCATTGCTCACAGACATGGTCAGCGGCGAAGACGGTGGAAGCAAAGAGCAGGAAGGTGAGCAGCAGGCGCATGGTGAGCAGGAACAACTGACCAATAAGCTGACTGTTAGGCGGGACGATGTCGAGCCTTGATGCGCGCGACTTTCCGTTCAGGGTGCAGACATGGCAGACCTGATCACCGACCCGAAAGACTTGAAGCCCACGACGCAGTGGCATGAAACGACCTGGGCTTATGTCGCCGAGGAAGCGCTGGTCGATCATACCACGAAGGCGCGCCTGTGTGTCGCGGCCTTGCTGCCCTTCAAGGATCAACAGCCGGACTGGGCAGGGTTTGAAAAGAGCATCGGCTGGATGCTGCAATCCGCCGAGCACTACGGCGTGGAGATGGCGCTCGTTCTGAATGCGGACACGGGCTACATCTTTGACCTGTCGAACGAGTTGTATGACGAGGTGTTGCAACGCTTCCGTGCCAGCTTCCCGAAGACGACCTTCATCGCGGGTGTGACGGCGCGCGGCGCGGAGAATGACACGGAGTTCAAGGCTGAGCGCTACTATCCGCTCATGGACATCGTGCAGCAGCATGACGACTGCGAGGTGATGATCATGACCTCGCGCCTGTTGAACTCGCCGGACCCGGAGCGTCGTCGCGATGCCTACTTCCAGATTGGCGAGCACCTCATTCGCCCAGGCATCGTGCATGCACTGGAGCCTGCGTTTGTGCCCTGGGCCACGCCTTATGAGCCCTGGCTGCTGCATGAGTTGGCGCGGCATCCGAAGTTCGTCGGTGGCAAGGTCAGCACGCTGGACGAGCCGCATTTCCTTTACTGGGCGGCCATGTGTAAGGACCTGAAGCTCGACTTCTCCCCGCACAGTGGTGACGACTATGGCATCGCCTCCGCGATCAAGATGGGTCTGCCGCTGCTGATCGGTGCGGGCGTGAGTGCTGCGCCATTGATCTGTGCGGCGAAGGATATGTGGCTGCTCGACAGCGTCGAGGCCAAGCAGTACAAGACCGGCACCGGACGCTTCGACACGCAGGTGTATAAGCTGTTCGAGGCCTTCCAATCGCTGGAAGATCAGGTCTTCCGCTTGGACGAGCGCATGAGCGCCTCGCCCTACAAGCACAGCACCGCGCATGTGCTGAGGCATCTCGGCCTGATCGACGCGCCGGAAGCGCATCCGCAGTGCAAGGATCTGCGCGGTGCCTACGAAGCGCAACGCATGGCCGAGGCCCTGCGCCGTCCGCAGCGACTGGCGAAGCGGCTGGGCATTCCTGGGTTTGGCGCATAGTTCGCTCTTTCCCCGGCATCGTTCGTGTGGTCCTGTGTCGTCATGCCTAAAGACGATAACAGTTCCACCATGGCGGTCTTCTTTGACCTCGAGAACATCGTCATCGGTGTGCGCGAGGCGAATTACCCGAAGTTCGACATCAAGTCCGTGATGCAGCGCCTGCTGACCAAGGGCCATATCGTGGTCAAGAAGGCCTACTGCGACTGGGACCGCTACAAGGACTTCAAGCGCCCACTGCATGAAGAGGCGTTCGAGTTGATCGAAGTACCGCATGTGCGCCAGGGTGGCAAAAATTCAGCCGACATTCGCATGGTCGTGGATGCGCTCGACCTCTGCTACACAAAGCAGCATGTCGACACCTTCGTCATTCTCAGCGGCGACTCGGATTTCTCTCCACTGGTAAGCAAGCTGCGCGAAAATGCCAAGACGGTGATCGGCCTGGGCGTGCGCAATTCCTCCTCCGACCTGTTCATCAACAACTGCGACGAGTTCATCTACTACGACGACCTCGTGCGCAAGGAAGCCGCACGGGTTCTGCGCAAGCCAGCGGCAGCCAAGAAGACTGCCGGAGCCAAAGAAGCACCGGCGGCCGAGCCCAAAAATCTCGATCCTGCGGCGGTGCTCGATCAGCTGCGGGAGGTGGTGGAAGCGCTGACCGATGAGCGTGGTGAAGCCCCCGTGAATGGCGGCGTGATCAAGGACGCCCTCAAGCGCCGTGACCCTGGCTTCAATGAGCGTGCCTTTGGTTTCAAGACCTTTGGTTCGCTGCTCCAGGAAGCTGAAAAAAGAGGCCTAGTGCGACTGGAGAAGAACGAGAAATCCGGCGGTTTCAATGTGAAGCTGAAGGAGTAAATGGCGACGTTGCAGCTAGGCGTGGTGTAGAACCCTGTGCGCATTAGGTGCTGCTCCTGTTTTCCTCAAGGTTAGTCAATTATCGGGATTTTAAAGGATGGAGTCGATTCGTTGTCTGGGCTCCAGAAAACAATAATTTCTATTTAAAAGGCGAGAACGATCCGTAGTCTCGCACCAATGAAAACTTTCAACTTCTGACTATCGCTTTTGCGTTCGTCGCGATGCTGCCAAGCTTCTTGCTCAAGGGCTGGGGAACCGGGATCAAGGTCATCGAAGTCCGGCGCGAAGTGGTGCTGGAAGGGAGCATCTTTATCACGCGGCGCTATCAGACCACCAACTCCCCTCTGGAGACCTCCACCGAGATCCGGGAACTGGGTCAGTCCTGGGCGTTGATGGATTGATTAAGCGCCTCAGTGCTTGGCCCGGAAGTCACGTTCCAGGCCTTCCATGCCCGCGAAATCACCCGCCTCGCAGCACCGAACGAAGCCTTCGGTGTAGCGCTTTAGTTCGTCCCACTCGTGGCGGATCTTGGCTGCCTCTTTTTCGGAGACTTCGTGATCCACAGCAGCCTGACTGATCTCCGCCAGCATCTCGGCGAACTGCATGACGATCTTTTGCGTGGCGGGCATCAGTTGGAAGTCGCCTTTGTCAGCGCGCGGGTTTTTCACAAAGAACCCGCCCGCCTTGCGGCAGAGCCACTGAATCATTGAGTCCGCCTTGGTGACCTTGTGCACTTGCAGCACACGGTCGAGCGGGTTAATCGCCCCACTGCCATCGTCCTCTGAAGGCTGCATCCATTTGTAAACTAGTGTAGTCCGCCCAACGGATTGCAATTTATGAGGCGACTCAGGCGTTTAAGATTCCATGCGACTCGCCCCCATCATTTTGTTAACCGCCATGGAACGCAAGAAACTGGAGGC
>Ga0247831_1004963_pt1 | contig 17149 bp, 22 predicted proteins | sample LaCruzMarch2015__9_FD_192406 | JGI IMG/M metagenome (GOLD analysis project Ga0247831, IMG submission 192406) | Freshwater microbial communities from meromictic Lake La Cruz, Castile-La Mancha, Spain - LaCruzMarch2015_1m | ecosystem: Environmental > Aquatic > Freshwater > Lake | place: Spain... | reverse complement strand
TGAACCCGCGGCGCATCTTGGCGTCTTTAGGGTTCGCGTGGATATACCGCAAAGTATTTAGCACCCGCCGGTGATCAGATACCGGAAACGATGAAGACCCATATCGGGCTTCCCAGAAGTGGCCCTTGCGTTTAAGGATCCGGTTCATACACATCGCCGAGTACCAATTGATCGCCTGCATGATTTTCGGTAACTCCGAGGCGACTTTCGGGGCGATCAGATAGTGAACATGATTACTCATCACACAAACCCCGTACACGTCAAAGTGATACCTGGCCTTAGCCCGAAACACCGCCCCGAGTAGCACATCACGGCACTGGCTGCGGTGCAATAAGAAATCCCGATTGTTACAACGCACAGTCACATGATGACAATGCTCGTCCGCCAATACCCGCAACCGCCGACCCACCACCAACCCCCAAAAATGAACCTGTGTCGCACCTAGATTTCAACCAACCCTTGCGCTAACAAAGAAGAACGGTGAACCAAGGATTAAACACCGTACCTTCCCCGCGGCCACCTGTGGACCCAAGAGGGCAAGCACAATTCCTGGGAAGGCCTGAATTAGATACTTGTTCGACTGTGCAAGCATCGAGCGGAACGCGGCCACTATCAACATGATCGTCGATAGGCCAACGGACAGTCCGGTGGTAATGCGCCAAATACTGCCAACTGCCTCAGTGCTGAAATCCACCGGGGTGAAGATTGCAGACATCCTCTCCTCGCACCCCAAACCCCGAACTAGCGGTCCCTCCGATTCGCGTGGAACCCAGGCCCTGAAGTCGTGCACCAGGCGTGCACCAGGCGTGCACCAGGCGTGCACCAAGGGGCCGCATGCTCACCTTTCGCCTGGTCGCCCCCGTAGCCCAATAGTCATTGTCCCCCAACGGAAAAGGCGCGTGCACCAGGCGTGCACCAGCGAGAGGGGTCCAGAGGGAACGAGGGGGCTCGAAGAGTGGTTACCCTAAGAGAAAAACCATTGCGCTGCATAGGTTTTTCTTGGTGGGGCGGGTCGGGCTCGAACCGACGACGACCGGATTATGAGTCCGGTAGACGTGGGGTAGCGGTACCCACCACCTGCCGCACCGTCAAACGCGCCACCCAGCCAGTCTCAACACTCGGGGGCCTCAACCAAGGGAAAATGGATGTAAGACCGACCAGCTTCGCTCAGTCAGTTACCTGATGCAGCCTTGCGACGGCGAACTGACCTCAAGGGAACCACATTGTCTGACTGTGCCAGTTCGCTCAAGGCCGCTGCTACGGCACGTGAATGCTCCATTGTTGAGTGCATGTAAACGCGGCTGGCCGCAGTTGTGCTGTGGCCCATGCGGTGCATTAGTTCGGCCTCCGTTGCACCCGCGAGCGCGGCCAGCGTCTGACCTGTGTGTCTCAGGTCGTGGAACCGTAGATCAGTTCGCCCCACCTGGTCTCGGGCACGTGCCCAAATTGGGTGCAACTGCGAGGTGGTTAGTGGGCGACCACCAGATGTGCAGAAAACGAGAGCATCGGCATCGGGCTCTGAGAACTCATCAAGGTGAGCTTGAAGCATAGGAACCAGATGCGGCGGGAGCGTTATCGTGCGGACGCCCGCACGCGACTTGGGTTCATCGAAGTCCATTCTGCCGTTTAAAGGATAGACACGTTCCCTGATCGAAAGTGTTGCGTCGGAGAGGTCGACATCGCTTCGCCGGAGGGCCGCCAACTCGCCGAGCCGCGCGCCTGTCCAGGCCGCCAATTGCACGAGAGCCCTATATCGCGGTGGGACTGCGGCGGCGAGCTGGTTGACTTCAACTGGAGTTGCTGTCGGCCGCTCCGTTGACCGGCTGGTGCCGGCCCCCTTCAACTGGCATGGATTGACTGGAATGAGGCCATCTTCCGTAGCGGTGGTCATCGCAGCCCGCAGCAGTCGATAAACCTGTGATGCGGCCACGGACCCGTCAGCGATGGTGGCCCGGCTCGGTGTGTGACCTTTGGCCTCGAGTCGCTCGGCTCGCTCCTGCGCCCTCTTGGACAGCCTTTTGCGTAGGTCGGCGTGCCATGTCCGAACAAGGTCAGGTGTCAGGTCACACAACGGTATTCGCCCTATTGGTGTCCCCGCGATGTGGTTCCTGAGTTGTGATTGATAGAGCGCGCGCGTCGTGGCTTTGATCGTCGCATGCTCATCTATCCAGCGTGCGACATAGTTCCCGACGGGCTCGGTCACGAGTCGTGGTGCCCTCCAAGTCTCCCGAACGAGGTCGGCGTAAACAGTTGCCAAGTAGATCTGCGCATCAGACTTGCTCTCATAAGTCCTCGGCGCACTATGAATGGCCCCCTCGACTTTGTAGCGCGCCTGCCAACGGCCGGACGGCAACTTGCGAACGGACCCGAAATCACGACGTGAAGACTTTCTTGCTGGCATGCACTCATCCCCGATCCGCCTCTAGACTCACCTATCCTAGTGGCACGCGAGTGGCACGACAAGGGGCAATGCTTAATAAATCCTTTATTTGCAACAGTTTTTTGATCATTAGATACAGCCTTCCAAGCTGGCCATGCCGGTTCGATCCCGGTCACCCGCTCCACCGAGAAATCTCTCTCTAGCAAGGGTTTGCCCAGTTTTCAACAAGGTTCCATCCGATTCGCCTTCGGGTGCTAGCCTCACGGCCATGGCGCGTCGCTCTTGGGGTCAAAGTCGTCTCCTCACCACCAAGTCTTGGGCGGTGATCAAGGAGAACCGCTACCTTCTCGCCTTCCCCGTAATCGGTTTCTTTGCGAGCCTCATTCCTTTAGCGATTTTCTGGATACCCGCTGGCTTTTTGTGGCTCGACGATCAGACGGCAGCGGGCATAGTCCTTGCCATACTCGGCATCTTCGCGAACCAGATCGTGCTGTCGATCGCCAGCGGTGGTTTGGTCGCCGCCGCCGACACCGAACTCTCCGGTGGTGACTCCTCGATTGGGCACGGGATCGCACGCTCCCTTGCCCGCCTGCTCCCGCTGATCGGGTGGGCCCTGATCTCCACCGTGGTCAACATAATCGTGGGCTTCATCCGAGGGAACAATCAAAATGGTGCCGTCGATGCACTGCGCAATATCGCGGCAGCGGGCGTTCTCGCTATGTGGTCGCTGATCACCTTCTTCGTGGTGCCGTTCATCATGCTTGATGGTCAGGGCCCCATCGGTGCCGTCAAGAAATCCTTCGCCCTTTTCAAGGAGAAATGGGGTGTGCAGATCTTTGGCGGGGTCCGAATCGGCGGCGTGGTCAGTCTGGTCACCATTCTCCCAGGCATCCTGCTCGTCTTCCTTGGATTCTTCGCGACGACCGTTGGCAACGACGCCCTGCTGGCGGGCGGTATTTTCCTCATCGTGCTCGGAATCCTGCTCTTCATGGTTGGTGCACTACTGCTCTCCACCATGCGCGGAATCTTCTCGGTGGTGCTCTTCCGCTTCGCCAAGGACGGAGTGGTCCAAGGCGGCTTTACCGAGCAGGACCTCGCCAACGCGGTTCGCACTTCCCGTTAGGTAACCATGTGGCCCCGAACTGGGTCACACGCAACTCCCCGCCGTCGTGCACAACTGGAGCGAGGAATCTGAATATGGCGACCTCGAGCAAAGCATTTGTGATCGCCCTACTCAGCGTGATTATCTGCCCACTCTTTCTCTATATTGAAGTGGTCGCCTTCCTGTTGGCCGACATGATCACCTATGAACAGGGTAACCCGCTGATCATCAAGATCGCGTCAGTCGTCGTCGTGATCTTGATTTGCGCCGTTGCCGTTGCACTGCCCGTAACGGCCTTCATCATGGGAAAGAGAGCACGCAATTTCATCCGCTTAAGTGACACCCCCATTGCTGGTGCATCTAAAGCGTTAGCTGCTCAGGTGATCGCGGGTGTTGTTTTTGCAGGCGCAATAATCGCGCAGATCTTTTTGATTCTCTGGGCCGCTGGGGTGTGCAGCCTTGATGGCTGCTAGTCAGACGTCAGGGGAAAGCAGCCAAGGTGATGATCACCACTGAATTGGGGAGTCAGCATCGCAACTTCGAGTAGAGCCCTTCTGGTCGCATTAATTGGCGTGATTGCCTGCCCGCTCCTGCTCGTCATCGAAGTGGTCACCTTCGTGCTGGTCGGGATGGGCACCTTTGATGAGGGCAACCCGCTGTTCGGCAAGGTCGCTACTAGCGCTGCAGTAATCCTGATGGGTGCGCTGATATTGGCCCTGCCCGTGACAGCCTTCATGATGGGGGCCAGAGCACGCACTGCCATCAGATCAAGTGACACCTTTGTCGCTGGTGCATCAAAGGCGTTGGCTTCACAGGTGATAGCGGGCATTGTTACGGCCGGCGTAATTATCGTGCAGATCTATCTGGTTCTTTTGGGGTCGAGAGTGTGCAGTCTGGACGGCTGCTAGCGAGAGGCACAAAGGGATCGGCACAGTACCGAGTGACTGGGGCCGACAAGAATCGATGTGCTTGGGCTTTTTGACTGTCCCGCAACTCATCTTTCTGTCGCTTTGGATTTTCAGTCAGGCCGTCATCGGGAAGGTCATCAAGTGTGACTAGGTTGACGGGGCCGTGGTCATCAAGGGCTTGCCGGGCGATCAAGGTGCTGGTGTCGACCTCTCCTCCGCCACCGGTGCCGAGCACTGCGCAACCACGGGAGAGCGCGGTGAGGTGTTCGACGCCGATGCGCATAGCCCCGACTATAGGGCTGCCCGCTGCCGACCGCTCCAACTCCACAACGTTCGCAAGCATGGGCAAAATTTGCGCCCGGGGCTCGATACGCAAATATTCACCTTGTTGTATCTTGTGGGCCCCCAACTATTTAGGAGCAGATCGTGGCCGAAGTTGTTGAATTCACCCTGAACGTCAAGCCAGGGCATTACACAGACGTACTTGACCTCTACTCCGAGTTCGCCCATACATACATGGAACTAAACCCAGCCCTGATCAGCCTCCTTGTCGTTGGCGATGAAGGTGTCGGGGTGGTTCGCGGCATCGGTGTTTACGGCGATCACGACGAAGCCGCTGCCGTCAACAGCGATGTATTCTTCGGCGCCTTTATGGATGCGATCGAGCCGCTGATTGAGGGTGCGCCCAGCCGCGTTCTGCTTGATCTCGTGCACGCTTGGAGCAAGTAAACCTGTTTGTGGGCGGATGCTTGGGAGTACCAAGCATTCGCCCGTGCTCATTTCCAACCCGCTTTAGCCCGCGTTGTAGGTAGTCCGCATCGGGTCGACGAGCCCGTTGATCACACTAACGATGTGTCTTGGGCTCTTGGCTGACTTAGCGCTGCCCGACAGGATTATGTCGATCTGATTCTCACTGTCCTCTTGATAGCACTCGTCGTACGTCTTCGCCTTCTTGCCAAGGTCCGCTAGCCCAACGACGGTTATCGGCTGCCCATCAATCAGGTATTCCTGGCCCGCATTAACCAGAGGTATCAGCTTGCCCTTCCGATCACGGGCGACCAGGCGGAAGCGCACCGCCCACCGTGAGCATTCGCACGCGAAACTCAGCAGCCTTTTTCCCGAAAATCGAAATCCCGTCATTCGGCAACAGGTTCTTGCTCACCGGCTCGGGGCCACCTTCACCCAGAGTCGACATGTGGGTAATCTTCGCGGCAATTACTCTGGGCCCCGTCCAAAGAGTTGGGTCTGCGGGCTGGGTGTCATAGGGAGTTTTATCGTTTGTCATGGTCATGCCCACAGCACTAACGAGGCGACCACGCGGGCCAACTAATTGCAGTGGCGTCGCATCGGCCACTACCTCAACCTTTACCGGGTACTTAACAGCTGGATCACTTTTTGGCAGTCGATTGCCGAATTCACAATTAAGGATAAGCACTGATCGCTCGTTATATTCAAAGTTCGGCATCACACCAGCCGAGATCGCTGGGGCGATGGTGCCGTCGTTTAACGTTACTTTGAAATCAGACCCATCAAGGGTGCTGGGTAGCGCGGGCCAAGAGGTCTGCACCTGCACCACATCGGTGGTATGCGAGACCTAGGTTGGCTTCGTACTGCATGCCTTGGCTGCAATCTCGCTCCAGGCCCCACCAGCTGCAACAACAGCCGCCTTCGCCGTGGCTTCGTCTTTCGAATCAGCGGCAGGAACCCCGATGATGTCCGTGAAGTTCAAGGTGAGCGACATGATGCGCGGCACGGTATCCCACATATCAGCGCCAATGATGGCATCAGCCTTTCACAGCGGGGCGAGCGTTACCGCGATTGTTCGGCAACTTCTTCCCTCGGACACCAACAGCTCCTCAACTTAACTATCGAGCGGAATTATCATGCTATAGCGGAATACGCAAAGGCCTGAGCAAATCGTCAAGGGAATCCCACTTTCGCGCTACCTGCCCATTCCGGTGGCCGGTTAGCCCCGGATGTGTTCCTATAGGTGGGTGACTGAACAGGGCCCGACCCCACGGGTGGCGCAGGGGGCTCCGGTTGGCCGGCGCATTGTGCTCGGCATGGTGGGCCTTGGCGCCCTTGGCATCATCTTCGGTCGCACCGCCTCGCAGGCCGTCAACTCCACCGTGGCAACTGCCGCACCAGGGTTATCCGGCGTGCTGCCCGGTACCGGCGGCTTTCGTATCTACACCGTGACCAATGGGTACCCCGACTACAACGCGGAGAAATACCGGCTCACGGTTACCGGATTGGTAAGCACTCCCCTTTCGCTGTCCCTTGCCGATCTTGGCGACCTACCGCAAACCGGAATGACCAAGGACTTTCAATGCGTAACCGGTTGGCGAGTTGATGACGTGCCGTGGTCGGGTGTCTTACTAAGCGATGTGTTGACGGCAGCCGGCGCCGATCCGTCAGCAGGTGCCCTGCGATTCATCTCATTCGATGGCGCTTATACCGAGTCGCTAACCATGGAGCAGGGGTTGCGCCCCGATATCTTGGTTGCCACCACGATGTTCGGCAAACCCTTGACCTTGGAACACGGCGCCCCGGTACGGTTGTATGTCGCACCGATGTATGGGTACAAGTCACTGAAGTGGCTTTCGGGCATCGAGGTTGTCACAACCGTGGTGCCCGGCTATTGGGAGGAACGCGGCTACTCGGTAGATGCTTGGGTTGGCAGCTCGAATGGGATGACCGATGAGCCAATCGCCTGAGCCCGGCACCTTGTTGCGGTTCACCGCTGCCGAGCGCTGGACGCACCGCACCTTAGGCATCTTGATGGGTGTGCTCCTGATTACCGCAGCGATGCTCTATCTGCCAGGGGCCAGTGCCGTCATCGGCAATCGACCGCTGATGCGCAATGCGCACGTCATCTCAGGTTTCCTCCTACCCATCCCGATCATCGTCGCCTGCTTCTTTTGGGCGTTTAGGCAAGACCTGCGCCGACTTAACCGATTTTCACCAAATGACTGGAAATGGCTGCGCTCCGGCAAGAACCGAGGTGGCAACACCCCGGTTGGTAAATTCAATGCCGGGCAGAAGTTGAACTCGGCGTTTGTCCTCGGCTCCATCATCGTGCTGCTCGTCACGGGGTTGGTGATGTACTTCAACCGCTTCTTTCCCGATGACATACGCACTGGCGCCACTTTCGTTCACGATTGGTTGGGGCTGCTTGTCGCTATCGTCACTGCCGGTCACATTTGGATGGCCTATGGGGATGCGACGGCCCGCAAAGGCATGCGTACAGGCTCAGTACCGGTTGAGTGGGCCGAGCAAGAGCATGGTGAGTGGGCTAACGAGGTTCGGTCTTAGCTCGAATTACCGCCGCGATGTCAGCTACATCTGCAAGCTCTCCGGTGACGACTGCAATTACGAAGTTATATGCCTCGTCATTGGTCAAAGTAAAACGAAAGCCGTTCATACCCAAAAAAGAGATCGTGGCCGCTAGCGCCAATCGTTTATTCCCATCAACGAGTGCGTGGTTCTTTGCCAAGGAGTGCAGCAGTGCCGCGGCCTTTTCGGGCCATTCAGGGTAAGCATCTGAGCCAAAAACACTCGCTTGGGGGCGCGCAAGTGCTGACTCGAGTAAGCCCGCATCGCGTACTAGAGGCGGTGCACCAAGTGTTCGTTGCGCGACATACATGAGCTCTTCATAGGAAAGGTAAATCACTGCCCTAGCCGCTCAAGGGCCTCGGCGTACCTTGGCAGTTCACCGTCAAGAATTTCATCCAGCAACTGCTGGCGCCCATTGCGTTCAATATATTCACGCACTGCTTGTCTTACGATCTCCTGACGAGACCTTTGCTCTCGAGCTGCCTGCGCACTCAACGCCTGTACTTCGTCGTCCGGAAGCCGCAATGTCATTGCCATGCCGGAATGATACCAGAGTGATACCACTATTGCATCAGCTGCGACCCAGCCAAAAATCCAGCCAGCGCACGAATATCAGGCCGGCGATGATCAGGTAGGTGCCGGCCACAAGGAACCACCGCAAGGCCCCGGCGATCTCGGCCACCCCGGCGCCGAGGTTGATGCGGCCGCTGACCAAGTTATCGACAGTGACGTTCCAGAAGATCAAAATGGTGACGGCCCAGACGATCATGCACCACGGGCACAGCGCCCCGATGACATAAAGGCTTTGCCACATCAGCCAGATCATGAACGAAACCCCGAACAGGGCGCCGATATTTAGCCCGATCCATACCCAGCGCGGCAACTCGACTTTGGCCAGGGCCAGCACGCCGAGGGTTATCACCACGGCGAAACCGATCAACCCGAGGATCGGGTTGGCGAAACCGAATGCGGAAGCCTCCTCGGTTAGCAGCACCGACCCGCACGAAACCACCGGGTTGATATCACAAAACAGCGAGGCAGCCGGATCTGCCAGCAGCGCGAACTTGTCAATGATCAGCTCCATGGAGGCGATCAAGCCGATGCCGCCGCCTACGGTCAAGATCCAAGGAGTGGCACGAGACATAACCTATTGATATCACCCCGCGAGGCTCTTAGCCTCCTTGGACCAGCGGAAGCCGCCATTCGATGGCCACGTCACAGATCACCAGGCCGCGCGCCTGATAGTTAGCCAGTGCCGTGGGTGCATCCAACTCGCAGGTGTGGACCCAGACCCGCTCAACCCCTGGCAGTAACCACGCTTCGCGCAAACCCGCACTGAGCAGCCAGCCGCCCAGCCCTTGACCGATGAACTCGGCGAGTAAGCCGAAGAAGGCAACCTCAACTTCGGGTCCTTGCTGATCGAGTTCGACGTAACCACATATCTCGCCTTCGACCAGCCCGAGGAATAAGTGATGGTTATCACGGTTGGCCCACCCGGCCCAATCCGCATCGGTCCATGCGGCCCGATCAAACCACCCCCAGGCTCGCCCAACGCGCTCATAAAGCCCAGCACTTAGCTCCGCCTTGTTGGCAACGGCCCGTTGCCACTGCACCGCGGATTTCGGTACCCGACCGGGCACCACCGCTGCGCGATCGAGTTGCTGCAGTGTCCACACCTTGACCGCCCGGGCGCCCGGGTGGCCTTCGTCAACGAGAGTCATCCGATGCCCGCGTTAGGCCCGCACGCTATTTGCAATATCGCGCAGCCCAGCGACCAAGCGGTCGACGTCATCCTGGTTGGTATAAGGCGCCAACCCAACCCGGACAGCGCCACGCTCCCCGAGCCCAATCCAGTCGGCCGCCTCGATTGCGTAGAAAGAACTTGCCGGCGCATTGACACCGACCTCGGCCAACGCGTGGTAGATCAGGTCACTGTCAACACCATCGATGCTGAACAACTCGGTGGGCGTGCGATGCGGTGCGTGGCAATAAAGCCTGATACCTGGCACCGACTCAAGACCGGCACGTAGGTATGAGTGCAGTGCATCCTCATAAGCCTCAAGGGCGGCCATCGAGCGCACGATGCGATCTCGCCGGCTCATCGTGGCCTCCTCCCCTGGCACCAGATCCGCTAGAACGTCAATCGCGGCAGTAACACCGGCGAGTAACTCATAGGGCAAGGTGCCAAGCTCGAAGCGCTCGGGCACCACCTCGGTGCTCGGACGCAACTTGTCAGGGTGCAACGTCTCAAGCAGTGCCGGTGATGCCGCGAGCATCCCAAGATGTGGGCCGAGAAACTTATAAGGCGAGCAGATGTAGAAATCCGCGCCGATCGCCTGCATATCGACGGCTGCATGGGCGGTCAGGTGCACCCCATCGACATAGAACAGCGCCTGGGTGCGATGCACGGCTTTGCCGATCGCCACTAGATCAGGCCGGGTGCCCAAGAGATTAGATGCCCCGGTGATCGCTACCAGCCGCGTATTCTCATTGAGTAGCTTGGTGACGTCCTCGACCGACAGCACCCCGGTCGCTTTATCAAAATCAACCCATCTAAGGGTTGCACCAGAATTCCGTGCATAGGTGACCCAGGGACGCACATTGCCATCGTGGTCAAGGCGAGTGACGACGATTTCGTCACCTGGTCCCCAACTCTGGGCGAGCGTGCGGGCGATATCGAAAGTGATGTCGGTCATGCTGCGGCCAAAGACGATGCCGCCCGGATCACCATTTACTAGATCAGCGCCAGCCCGCCGCGCGGCCAAGGTGATGTCATCGGCATTTATCTCCGCACCCGTCACGCGAGCCCGATTCGACAGTGGGCTAGTTAATGCAGATGCAATGGCGGCCGCCACCACCCCCGGGGTTTGGGTGCCACCCGGGCCATCAAAGTAGGCCACTTCATCAGCAAGGGCTGGGATACTGGCCCTAATGCGAGTTACGTCGTAGGTCATAGCTTTTCCCAGGTCATGGTCACACCTAAGCAGAGACATCCCACCAAAGGGTGGCCACCTGCCTTGGTTGGTCATCACCTTGCTGGATCAGCGCGGCCGCCACCTCCGCGTCTTGATCTTCGCTTAGGCAAAGTCGAATGCGCGCGAACTTGATGCGGTCCGCCTCGGGCATCGCAACCCGCTTACCCCAAGTCTCATCTACCCAAATCTCCAACCGAGCATCGAATCCCAGCGCCTTGGCGATTGCAAACAAATCCTCAGCGGTCGGCTCGGTGGGACGGTCTAGATCCCAGAACTTCTTCCACAACGGGTTGAGGTGGGTGAGTGGATGCTGAAATGGGATTTCCAGCACCACTTTCTTGACCGCGTGTGAATTGAGAGCCTGTAAGAACGGCACGATGTCAGGAACATTGAAAGCGACGTGGTGACACACCACTACATCGGCAGCTGGCACCCCATCGGCAACCGCCGGCCAATCACCGAGAAACTCCTCGTGCCGCACGCCGCGCCGCGCCGCGGCTTCGGCGAACTCATCGAGCATGCCCTGCTGGTGATCCACCGCGATGACGGTGCCGGCCGGTGGCACTAGGGCAAAGGCGGCGCGGCCACCGCCGCTGCCGATATCAAGAACGCTGCCACCGATCGGTACTGCGGCCCGCGCTATTTGGTGCGACTTGGAATCGGGAATGGTCTCGGTGGCGGTGAACATGGCAACCGGATGGATCCACGGCGGGGTGGTTACTTGACTCAAAATCTCATCGGGGATAGCCCACGAGGCAAGGTCCGTGCGCCACTTTTCCGCCATCGCCGCTAACTCAAGTTCCATAGCAGCACCGTACTGCGCCCATCGCCCCGACGGCTTGTCGGGAAACTCGTGCGTGCAAGCCACTATTCTTCGATACGTGAGCGATGTGAAGCAGCACCCACTGCAGGCCTTGATCGGCGGGCCGCGCGGCGCCCTCGAAAGCATCCTGCCGCCATTGGCTTTCATCACTACCTATATCGCCACCGGCGACAACATGACACTTGCGGTCAGCGTTGCCGTCGGGCTCGGTCTCGTCTTCGCCATCTGGCGACTGGTGCAAGGTAAGCGCCCCACGCGGGTTCTAGGGGCCTTGCTCGTGGTGGTTATCAGTGCTTACGTAGCCGCGCGGACTGGCAGCGCGGCGGCATTCTTCTGGCCGCGAGTATTGCTAAATATCGCTTCCGGTTTGGCATTTGCCATCTCCATTTTCGTCCGGTGGCCGCTCCTTGGGGTGATCGTCGGGCCAATCGTTGGCACCAAGATGCGGTGGCGTAAGGACCCTGATCTCATGCGCGCCTACGCGCGCGCCTCCTGGCTTTGGGTACTGCTGTGCTTCATCCGTGCCGCAGTACTTATCCCGCTGATCGATAACAACTGGCTGTGGGCCCTCGCCGCCTCAGGCGCGCTGTTCTACGCACTTGTTATTGCGACGGTTCTGCTGTCTTGGGTGGTCATCAAGCGCACCCTGCCGGCCGACCACCCCGGTATTCGCAGCCCCCGGGTATCTGAGTGACCCAGCTCTAGCTAACCCACTTGACACTTGGCGCACCAATAAAGTTTGCGCCCCTGCATGTCAGCCATCTGGACTTTGGCCCCGCACTCAAAGCACTTCATGCCCTCGCGGCGGTATACATAAACCTCACCACCGTGCCGATCAACCCGCGGCTGGCGTCCCATCGCTTCAGGTAGGTGCGCAGCGCGCACCGTATCGATACGCCCATCCTTTACCCCCAAGGTCATTAGGAAAACAAGATCACTCCAGATGGCGTCGAACTGCTCGCGGGTTAGCAGTCGACCAGGGGTAAATGGCGATAGTTCATGACGAAACAGCACCTCGGCCCGGTAGATGTTGCCGACCCCGGCGAAGATCCTTTGGTTCATAAGGAGCGCACCGATTGGCGCAGCACTTCGGTGCACTCGCTCAAATGCTCGCTCTGGATCAGCTTGCTTGTGGATTGGGTCAGGGCCAATCCGGGCGAGCACCGCTGCCATCTCGCTCGCGGTTAGCAACTCGCACACCGCGGGCCCGCGCAATTGCGCGAAGTTGGTTGCGGCAGTGATTCGCAGTCGAATCAGCCCGGTGTCGTCCGGCTGGGCTCCCTTACCGAATTGCCACTTGCCATAAAGGCCCAGGTGGATATGAATCCAACGCAAGTTGTCGAACCCGATGAACAGGTGCTTACCGCGGGCCTCGGCTTTGGTGAAAGTCTTGCCGCTTACGACCTTCGCGGCGGCGGTGAAACGCCCTTGCGGGCTGGCTACGCGCACCTTCTCACCCTTGAAAGCAGTTGTGAGTTGCCGCGCCTGCCGATGCACAACGTGACCCTCGGGCATTAGTCGAAGAGTGGCTCGGCGGTGCGGGTGCGCTTTATTTCGTAGAACCCGGGGGTCGCGGCCACCAGCAGGGTTCCGTCCCAAAGCAAACCAGCCGCCTCGCCTTTGGGCGCAGGGGTGACAACCGGGCCGAAGAAAGCCACCGGGTTGCCAGCTGCGCCCGGCACACTCAGCACCGGGGTGCCGACATCCTCGCCAACCAGGGCAATACCCCGCTGGTGGCTGACACGCAATTGCTCGTCGACCAAAGTCGTATTGCCAACGGCCGCCAGCTGCGCCGGCAGGCCAACCTCAGCAAGGGACTCGGCGATCACGGTTTCATAATCGTGACGCTGCTGCGGATGAAATCTGGTGCCCATTGCGGTGTAGAGCGGCAGGACCACCGAGTCGCCGTGCTCAAGTTGGGCGGCGATGATCACCCGGACCGGCGCCCAGGCCGCTGCCATCAGCTCCACATACTCCGGTGGCAGCTCCTTACCCGCGTTCAAAACCGCCAAGGACATCACGTTCCAGCGGACCTTGACCGCTCGCACCTGCTCCACCTCGAGCATCCACCTGGAGGTCATCCAAGCCCACGGGCACAGCGGATCGAACCAGAAGTCAGCCGTTGTCATCATGGCCATGACCCTAATGGAAGGATCAGCCCATGACAGCCACCGAGAACATCACCAGATCCAGTGCGACGGATCGGGCGCGCCTGCTCGAGTCCCGCTCCTACGACGTCAGCGTCGACCTAACCGGCGACACGCTCTTCACTTCGATCACCACGGCGCGCTTTGGCGCCCGCACCCCAGGCGCCGACACTTGGATCGACCTCATTGCGCCAAAGGTTCACTCGGTGGTTCTAAATGGCGAGAGTCTGGACGTAGCAAAGGCCTTTGATGGTTTCCGAATCTTGCTACCTAATCTGCAGGCCGACAATGAAGTAATCATCACCGCCGAGTGCGCCTACATGAACACCGGTGAAGGCTTGCACCGCTTCGTTGATCCGGTCGATAACGAGACATACCTCTATACCCAATTCGAGTCGGCCGATGCTCGGCGAATGTTCGCCTGCTTCGAGCAACCTGATCTGAAGGCAACCTTCGCGCTCACGGTCACTGCGCCTTCGCATTGGAAAGTTGTCAGCAACTCCCCGAGCCCAGACCCCGAGGTGGTTACCGCCACGATTTCGCGTTGGACCTTTGCGGCCACACCGCGAATGTCGACTTACATCACCGCATTGGTAGCCGGGCCCTATCACGAGGTTCGCGATTCATATACCGGCGAATTTGGCACCTATCCGCTCGGCATCTTCTGCCGTAACTCACTCGCGACGTATCTAGACCCAGAAGATATCTTCGATCTCACCAAAGCCGGCTTTGAATTCTTCGAGAAGCAGTTCCAAATCGGCTACCCATTCGGCAAGTACGACCAGCTGTTCGTCCCCGAGTTCAATGCCGGTGCCATGGAGAACGCCGGTTGCGTCACCTTCCTAGAAGACCTCATCTTTAGATCCCGGGTCACCGACGCCGCATACGAGCAGCGGGCCAACACGATTTTGCACGAGATGGCCCACATGTGGTTCGGCGATCTGGTGACAATGACCTGGTGGGATGACCTTTGGCTCAACGAGTCATTCGCCGAATGGGCCGCGCATTACGCAAACGTGCACGCCACTAGATACGTCGACGCCTGGACGAGTTTCGCCAACCAGCGCAAGGCCTGGGCCTACCGGCAGGATCAACTGCCATCAACCCACCCGATCGCCGCCGACATGGTCGACCTCGATTCGGTAAGGGTCAACTTCGACGGCATCACCTACGCCAAGGGGGCATCCGCACTTCGCCAGCTGGTGGCTTGGGTTGGTGAACCGGAGTTCCTCGCCGGTGTTCACAACTACTTCGTCAAGCACGCCTGGGGTAACACCGAGTTATCGGACCTTTTAAGTGAACTCGAAGCCACATCCGGTCGGGATCTTTCTGGCTGGACCAATGAGTGGCTGCGCACCAGTGGCGTCAACCTCATTCGGCCCCAGTTTGAGGTCGCCGCCGATGGCACCTACTCCGAGTTCACCATCACCCAAGAGCCGCCTAGCGCACCGGCCGGCCTGCCACCGACCTTACGCTCGCACCGCATAGCCGTTGGCCTGTATGACGTAGTTGATGGCGCGCTCACCCGCCGGGAGCGCCTCGAACTTGATGTGGTCGGTGCCAGCACGAAGGTACCCGCCCTGGTTGGAGTCAAGCAGCCGGACTTACTGCTACTCAATGACGATGACCTGACTTTCGCGAAAGTACGCCTAGACGAAAAATCCTGGCGCACCGCGGTTGAGCACCTTGGCGTGATCGACTCCTCGTTAGCGCGCGCGATCATCTGGGGGGCAGCCTGGGACATGACCCGCGATGCCGAGGTCTCCACCGGTGACTTCCTCGCACTTGTCCTGAGCGGTATCGGCCAAGAGTCCGATATCGGCGTGACTCAAGGGGTGCTGCGGCAACTCAAGTCGGCGGTCGACCAATTTGCAGCCCCCGGGCACCGCGACGACTACCTGCTGCGGATTGCCACCGGCGTACTCGAATTTGCCAAGCAGTCCGAGCCCGGCAGCGATCACCAACTCGCTTTTGCTCGCGTGTTCACCGCCTGCGCTGCAACGCCCGCGCATCTAGCTATCGTCGCCGGACTACTTGATGGCACCACCGTCTGGGACGGGCTGAAAATCGACACCGACCTCCGCTGGTCGCTACTGCAACGTTTGGTCGCAGTGGGCAAACTTGCCGAAGATGCGATTGAGGCAGAGCTTCGAAGTGACGACACTGCAACCGGCCGGCGCCAAGCCGCCGTTGCCTTCGCGGCCCGGCCCACCGCCGTCGCCAAGGAGTTGGCATGGGCCGACATCATCGATCGCACGGATCTGCCGAATGCCATTCTTGAATCCAACATCGGCGGCTTCATGCAGCCGGACCAAGTGGCGCTGCTCGCGGATTATCGAGCGAAGTACTTCGAGGCCCTGCCACGGGTTTGGGAGCAGCGCACGATGGAAACGGCGCAGAGCATCACCATGGGCCTGTATCCGGTGTTCTTGGTTGATGCCCAGACCTTGGCGCAGACCGACGACTTCCTCGCCGGTGATCTGAATTCGGCACTGCGCCGGTTGGTCAGCGAAGGCCGCGATGGTATCGAGCGCGCACTGCGCGCCCGGGCCGCCGACGCCTAACCAGAAAAAATCCAGTTCAGTGGTGAGTTAGTCCGGTTCGTTGAGGTGCAGCACCTTAGGTGCCCGCGCATGCTCGGCGAGGAGAACGGTTGCGCCTCGGTATCTCCTCGCCTACTCCACCTATTGGTAAAGCTTAGCGATCGCTGTCAGTTGCTCTCCTAGTGCGTCGAAACGATCCAGCATCGAGTTGTAGTCCGACAGTGCTTGGAGACGTTCAAACAACGACAATTTCGGCTCAACTATTACCCGCGCCTGATCAAATGAGGTTTCCGCCGTTGTCCGGGCCCGCTTCTGCGTTGCCTGGGCTGCCTTCCCCACCGCCTTAATCTGACTGTCAGTGGCGCCCTTCGCGATTGACCAACGCAGTCGATTCGTGGCCAACACGACGAATCCCAACTGACGGTCGGTATTAGCCGTGAGCTCCTTGAGTTTTATCGTCTCGCTAGAGGTGAATCGATCCCCGTAGGTCGACAAGTAACCCCCAAGGGTTGATGCCACTTCTCGTCGAAGCTGACGGGAATCACTACTTGCCGCCGTAGCCTCACTCAGAGCTGATGAAGGATCCACAGCCGCTGCCTGCCACGAAGGGGCGCACATCAAGGCCATCAGAGTCGCCGCAAAGACGACAGCCACGCGGCTAATTCGGTTCGGGCGCCTTCGGGACTGCCCGATGGTAGCCCCTCTCAGGTGCACTTGTACTCCCGCGGGAACCCTTGCGTAAACGTGAACACCTTCCTGGTCAGCGCATACACGTCACGAAAAACCGGCAGATCCTGATACAGCGCCATCACACCCCACCCGGCGCGGGGTACCCGCGCGCATCGACAAACGAAGAAACAAATTGATAAATAGATAAATAGATAAATAGTTAAAAAGCCCGCACCGGACGGACGCCGCTCGTGGAGTTCTCGTAG
>Ga0247831_1004962_pt1 | contig 17150 bp, 8 predicted proteins | sample LaCruzMarch2015__9_FD_192406 | JGI IMG/M metagenome (GOLD analysis project Ga0247831, IMG submission 192406) | Freshwater microbial communities from meromictic Lake La Cruz, Castile-La Mancha, Spain - LaCruzMarch2015_1m | ecosystem: Environmental > Aquatic > Freshwater > Lake | place: Spain... | reverse complement strand
TCAAAGTTTATTCCCGAATTTAAAAATCAACGAGTAATAAAATCGTTCAAATTTGCCGATACTACCTACACGAGCGAGCCAGTAAAGTCCGAAATCACAATTAGGCATTTGCTTACACATACTTCGGGGCTTGGCTATGGCGTAATTGATGGTGATGAAAGTTTTAAGATGATGTATAAAAAAGCAGGAATTGTTGATTTATACACAACCAATTCCGTGAAAATTGGCGATAATATCAAGAAATTGGCAAAACTTCCTTTGCATCATAACCCAGGTGAGAAATTTACTTACAGCGAAGGATTGGACGTTTTAGGTTATTTTATTGAAATCGTTTCGGGACAGCCTTTTGATGAATATTTGAAACAACATCTTTTCGAGCCACTTGCAATGCAGGATACCTATTTTTATTTGCCCGAAGCAAAAAAAGATCGTTTGGTATATATTCATAAACCCGATAGTGCAAAAACTTGGGTGCGTTATCCTGTGACTTTCTATGACCCAAATTATCCGATTTCTGGTGCTAAAACTTTCTTTTCAGGTGGGGCTGGACTTTCTTCAACGGCAAAAGATTATGCTACTTTCTTGCAAATGTTGCTCAATGGTGGCACGATGAACGGTAAACGTTTCTTGAGCCGAACAACCGTAGAATTGCTAACAGCGTCTAACCAAACCGGCGAACTTTATGGTGGATTAAAAGGTGAAAGTTTCTTTAGTCTTGGCTTTAGCGTCGTTGGCCCAGCAGGGCAATTGAAAGGGAACGGAAACGCAGGTAGATTCAGTTGGGGAGGTTATTTTAATACCAATTATTGGGCTGATCCAAAAGAAAAAATAATTATGTTATTAATGAAGCAAACCCAAGCAGCACCCGATGGCGGTTCTGAAGCTCTCTTTTCTCGAATGATTTATCAATCAATTGATGAATAATCTTTATATTTATCTACACAACTACCTTTTTGGTCGTTTATAGGCAGATTTAAACTAAACTTTGCTTAGTTTGAATATGTCTTAATATCGTTCAGCAAAATTAACGAATGATATTGTTCTAAAACACCAAATAATATATGACAAAGCTACTACTCCAAAGTGTTTTACTTACATTTTCATTTATTACAACCTTTGCCCAGACCTCCGAGCTTTCAGGGGTCGTGAAAGATGCCCAAAATAGCGTTGGAATTTCGGGTGCGAGCGTATTGCTGATTAGTACAAAAGACTCAACCCAAAGAAAAGGTATCTTAGCTGATGTCGAAGGTAACTTTAAAATTAGCAATGTTAAATTGGGTAATTATCGCTTGAGAGTATCTTCTATAGGATATGCAAACCTCGAAACGAGAGTTTCAGTGGGAAATACTCCCAAAAATCTTGGAGTTTTGAAATTGACTGAAAATGCAAATCAACTAGGCGAAGTAACGGTTCGTGATAAACAAGTGCGTGTCGAGCAGAAAGGAGATACAATTCAATATAATGCTGCAGCATTTAAGACAAATCCTGATGCCACGGTTGAAGATTTAGTAAAGAAAATGCCAGGAGTAACCATTGAAAATGGCGTAGTAAAAGCTCAAGGTGAAGAAGTTAGAAAAGTAACTGTGGACGGTCAAGAGTTTTTTGGCGACGATGCGGCTTTGGCACTTAAAAATCTTCCTGCCGAAATTGTTGATAAAGTACAGGTTTTCGACCGGCTAAGCGAACAATCTCAATTTACGGGCTTTGATGATGGTAATGCCGTAAAAACTATAAATATCACAACGCGTCAAAATAAAAATAATGGTCAATTTGGAAAAGTATATGCAGGCCTCGGTGACGACCAACGTTATCAGTCAGGTGTGAGTGTTAATTTCTTCAAGAAAGACCAACGGCTCACAATCATTGGTCTATCAAATAATATTAACCAACAAAATTTTTCTAACCAAGATATTTTGGGCGTAATGGGCAACTCAGGTGGTGGAATGCAATATGGTGGCGGTGGACAAGGAGGCGGTGGTGGACGGCCACAAGGTGGTGGTGGTGCCCCGCGAGGTGGTGGGGGAGGTTATAGTGGGGGAGGTTATGGTGGTGGTGGAGATGCCAGTAGCTTTATGGTTGGTCAACAGCCGGGTATTGCAAAAACTACCTCTATTGGCTTAAATTACAGCGATAACTTGGGTAAAAAGTTAAAACTCAGTACAAGTTATTTTTTCAATGCTGCTAATAATGGCAATCAAAGCATTACCTCTCGTGAGTATTTAGGCACTGTGCCGCAAACGTATAACGATACCAGCTCAACACAAAATAAAAATCTCAACCATCGATCCAATGCTCGTTTAGAATATACAATTGATAAATTTAACTCAATTATTTTTACGCCTCGCATTAGTTGGCAAAATAATGATGCTTTTTCTGCTCTTTCAAGTCAGACGTATCTGCGAACTCAACCAATAAACACGAATCAAACCAATAGAAATTCGGCAAATAATGGTTTTAATTTTTCGGGTGAAGTTTTATTCAGACACCGTTTTGCCAAAAATGGACGAACGTTTTCAATAAATCTCGGGAATAATTCAAGTGACCAAACTGGACTAACTTCTCAATATTCAATTAGTAGGTACTTTACACCTAGAGATACTACGCAGCTTGTCAATCAACAAACACAGTCGCAAACAAATAGTAACCGAACATCGCTAGGGTTGACTTATACCGAGCCAATTGGCAAAACTGGACAAGTACAATTTGACCATAATGTAAGTTATACACTCAGTACCTCAGATCGTGAAGTAAATGCTTATGACCAAAAATTTTCTACTTATTCAGTTTTGAAGCCTTCACTGAGTAGTGTTTTTGAAAATTCATACCTAACCAATCGTACAGGTGTGAGTTATCGTTTAAGAGGAAAACAAGGAATGTTATCGGTTGGAGTGAACTATCAAAACGCTCAATTGTCAAGTGAGCAGACTTATCCAATCGCACAAGACGTTAAATATTCATTCAACAGTATTTTACCGAATGGAATGTATAGTTACCGATTTGATAATAAAGCAAATCTCCGAATTTTCTATCGAACTAATACTAACGCACCTTCGGTAAATCAATTACAAGGTGTAATCAATAATAGCAATCCAACGCAACTTTCAACGGGAAATCCTAATTTAAAGCAAGATTATAGCCACTCCTTATCGGCTCGTTATGGTATTACAAATGCAAAAACCGCTCAAAATGTCATGTTTTATTTGAATTTGGCTTACTCAAATAATGCCATCGTTCAATCGACTTTTATTGCTGATAAAGATTATGAATTGGCCAAAGGAATTACATTATTTAGAGGTTCTCAACTTACAAAACCTGTCAATCTTGATGGTTTATTCAATGTCCGAACTTTCATCAGTTATGGTATTCCTATTTCAAAAGTTAAATCGAATCTTAATTTTAGTGCAGGTGTGAATTTCGCCAAAAATCCAAATCTAATTAATGATATTAAGAGCTATACGAATACCTATGGTATCAATGGTGGTTTAGTTTTGAGCAGTAATATGAGCGAAAAGGTTGACTTTACTTTTTCGTATTCGCCAACGTATAATTTAGTGCGAAACTCAATTCAAACTACACTCAATACAAACTATTTGTTTCAGAATACATCAATTAAAATCAATTGGTTATTCGGAAAAGGTTTCTTATTGCAATCCGAAGTGCTAAATCAAGCATATTCTGGTTTGGGTTCTGGTTTTAATCAAAACTTTACATTGTGGAATGCAGGTTTTGGATATAAATTCTTGAAAAAACAAGCTGGTGAGTTGCGTCTCAATGTTTTTGATTTACTAAAGCAAAACAATAGTATTGCTCGAAATGTATTGACGGCATACATCGAAGATGCTCGTAGTCAAGTCCTTACACGCTATTTCATGCTTACGTTTACATATAATTTACGCAATTTCAGATTGTAAGTAACTTTTATTTTTTGCATAGATTTTTTTTCTGAACATATAATTTATGGTTCAGACAAAATTTACTGAATCAGATTTTAAGGTAAAATTTAATTGTCGGAGTGGTAAGGCACAGGCTTGTTCATATCATATAAATTTGTATTTTTACAAAGTAATTTTATAGTAAAAAAACAAGAAATAAAGCTCCAAACCAACCTACATGAAAGTCTGTGCCGTTTTTGATATTGGTAAAACCAATAAAAAGTTATTTCTTTTCGACGAAAATTATCAAATTGTAAAAGAAGAGCAATCACAATTTGAAGAAATTTTAGACGACGATGGCTTTCCATGTGACGATTTGATTAAGCTAAGTTCTTGGCTAAAAGAAACTTTTGAGAGTATCAATCAAAATCCTGAGTATGAGGTAGTTGGCTTGAACGTTTCGGCTTATGGTGCGAGTCTCGTGCATCTAAACTCGGAGGGAAAACCGATTACGCCCCTTTATAATTATTTAAAGTCCTTTACTCGACAAATGAGTAAGGAATTTTCTGAAAAATATTCCGCAAATTTATATACAGAAACGGCTTCACCCGAACTCGGCATGCTCAATTCGGGTTTGCAATTATATTGGTTGAAATACGCCAAACCGAGTATTTTTCACCAAATAAAGTATTCGCTACACCTGCCTCAATATTGTAGCTTTCTTTTTTCTAAACAGCCAGTTTCTGAAATCACGAGCGTGGGTTGTCATACTGCTCTTTGGGATTTTCAGAAAAACGATTATCATACTTGGGTAGAAGCCGAGCATCTCCATTCGATTCAACAAAAACCTTTATTTTCAAATAATATATCAACCAACGCAAATGGTTTGCAAATTGGAATTGGCATACATGATAGTTCGTCGGCACTTGTTCCGTACCTGAAATCATTCGACAAAAAATTTATTTTGCTTTCAACAGGCACTTGGGCGATTAGCATCAATCCGTTTAATGATGAGCCACTGACAGATGCTGAATTACAAAAAGATTGTTTGTGTTTTCTGAACTATGAAGGACATCCAGTAAAAGCTTCGAGGCTATTTGCCGGTAACGAACACGAACGCCAAACCAAGCATTTGGCTGAATATTTTGGCAAACAAACCGATTACTACAAACAGGTAAAGTACGACAAAGACATGGTGTGGTTTTTACGCCATAAATTCAAACAAGCAACACCACAAACGGCCGATGTTGGACTTTTGAAAGATTGCCCATTCGTAGAACGTAACCTTAATTTGTTTAAGTCTTACGAAGAAGCCTATCACCAATTTATGCTTGATTTAGTTGCTCAGCAGGTAGCATCATTAAATTTGGTAATGGGTTGGAGCAAACCAAAGCAGATTTTTGTAGATGGAGGTTTCTCGAAAAACGATATTTATATGAATCTTTTAGCCGAAACCTATTTCGATAAGCAAGTGTTTGCCTCCGAAATAGCCCAAGCATCGGCTTTAGGAGCAGCTTTGGTGATTCACGAACATTGGAATTCTAAGTCAATTCCACAGCAATTGATTGCTTTGAAACGGTATTTTTAAGAGGGATTTAAGTGGGTATTTATGTCGTGGGTAAAGCAATAACAACACTTTATAATAATGCAAGTATTAACAACTGAACAAGTAAATAGCTTTATTTATAATGGATTTATCAAAATAGAAAATGCATTTTCAACTGAAATTGCAGAAGAATGTCGTACTATATTATGGGAAGCAACTCTATGCGACCCCAACAATGCTGAAAGTTGGACGCAACCAGTTGTTAGAATAGGAGAGTTGGGACTTGAACCATTTCAAAAGGCAGCAAACACTACCATACTTCATAATGCTTTTGACCAGTTGGTTGGTAAAGGTAATTGGTTTCCAAGGGTAACATTAGGTTCATTTCCAATACGCTTTCCAAGCAAAGAACAGGCAAATGATACAGGTTGGCACGTAGATGCAAGTTTTGCAGGAGAAGATGCCAGTAATTATTTTGAATGGCGAATAAATATTCAGTCTAAAGCTCGTGGATTATTAATGCTATTCTTGTTTTCGGATGTGACAGAGCAAGATGCCCCTACAGTAATCAAAGTAGGGTCTCATTTTGACGTTGCAAAAATTTTAGAACCCGAGGGTGAAAAAGGTCTTTCTTTTATGGAGTTGACCCAACGTATAAATACAATTTCTACAAGAAAAATTAATGTTGCAATAGGTAAAGCAGGAACTGTTTATTTATGTCATCCTTTCATTGTTCACGCTGCACAAAACCACTATGGAACAAAACCAAAATTTATGGCACAGCCTCCATTGTTGACAAAAAATAGCTTTGATATTGGTAAAATAGATACTGAACTTTGTCCCGTCGAAAAAGCAATATTGATAGGACTAAGAACCTAAATGCTCTACAGAAATTACTGGTTTTGTGTCAGACGGGGTGAAATGCAAAGTTTAGGCGGAAGCTTCTAAATTGAACTTTAGAAATATATCAACTTTAGTACTTCAGTTTTTTGCCCGAATAAAATGCTCTATTTGCAAATCTAATCTGTTCAGCCGTTAGCCATCACAACAACCTAAAAACAAAATAATACCCTGACCAATGACAAAAAACAAATCATTAAAAAAATATACTTCCTATTAGGTTTATTTCTCTTATTTATTCAAGGTAAGGCACAAGTAATTTATGGAACTAAAAATTATACAGAATAGCATAGTGGCAGATTGCCAATAATTATTTCTGTTCCTCATGGAGTTTATCGGGTGGAGTGTATAACAATACAGACAGCGAATTAAAAACAGCATCTTATATTTCAGCAAGTTCAATTAAAAATTTGGTAAATACGAATGTTAGCGGCTCGACTCATGCACAATTGCTACGTGGCCCCAATGCCTTAGGAACCTTATTCTCTAACGCAGGTTTTCCTGCTGTTCCTAACCAACAATCTCCAAATAAAATTGGTTTTCCTTATTTTAATGGAGGATACAATACATTAAATTATACAAGTATTGCTGCAGGAAATACCGTAAATGGCTTACAAATAGAATGTGATTCAACCTTAGGATTCGGCTATGCAAATCGTAAAAAGTTTGCAGATGCTACTGCTCTCATTTTGGAGAAATATTTTTCCATTCATCAAAACTTTAATCTACTAACAAATTGTGGTTTAATAACTGGCATTAATGCCGATTTTACTAGAAACGGTAGCTCAATTAATATATTTCCAAATTCTGTTGCGGATTTTCTGCAACTTTCAGAAAAGAATATTAATGGAAATTTTGAAATACAAATTGTTAATACGATGGGTGAAGTTGTATTTAACACACACAATCAAAATAAATTGGATGTTTCTCACCTTTCGAGTGATCTTTATTTTGTGAAACTGATTGACGAAAATCAACGTTTTTGGACATTAAAAATGCTAAAACAGTAATAATAGTCAACGGTCAATAGTTGGCAGTGCATTAATATAAAACCCTTTTTATCAATTAAATATCGATTTTAAATTTGTCTATAAATACAAATAACTACATAAGAAATCAGCATGAAAAATTATGCAGCTAGCAACAAGGCTGAATCTCTTGTTTTGAATCTAAGTAATTTATTTTTGTGTCTTTCCAAAAATTAGTTTATTGAATCAAGTTATGTTTAAATAGTTTCGAGTCATGGCAAAACGTTTATGCCATTTTAGGAAAATAATAAGTCAATCAGAAAATAAAAAAATAATAAATATGAAAAGGAGAAAATTCTTAAACGATACAATAAAAGGAGTGCCTTTGCTACTTTTTACACCTGCATTTTCAGCAAGTTTGGGTAAAGATGATAATAACATACATTCGAACGGTAAGTCAGTTGTGGTAATTGGTGGAGGAATTTCAGGTCTTGCGGCTGCCAAGAAATTGAAACAACAGGGGTTTAATGTTACGGTACTTGAATCCCAAGAAAAAGTAGGTGGACGATTGCGTACAAACAGAAGTTTGGGTATAGCTTTTGATGAAGGTGCAAGTTGGATACACCGTCCAAATGGAAATCCTATTACAAGTTTGGCTTCAAAATCAGGGGCAAAAACTTTTTTGACATCAGATGAAAGTGTAAAAGTTTTTGATACGAATGGGAGAAACTATTCTGACAGCGTGTTGACTAAGGCTGAAAATCAATTTGATAATACCTTGAATGTAGTTAGAAAAGCTGGAACACAAAAACAGAGTTTTCAAACTGTATTCAACTCACTTTACCCAACAAAAGCCGATGACAATCTTTGGAAATATATGCTTTCTGCTTATTTAGAGTTTGATACTGGTGGTGATATTTCAAAGCTTTCATCAAAATTCTTTGATGATGATGAAGAATTTAATGGCGAAGACTTAATTATTACAAATGGTTATGATAAAGTAACAGACTTTCTAGCACAAGGTTTAGATATTAGGCTTAATACACGAGTTACAAGCATTAATTACTCCAATAAAAAAGTAAGCGTTAAGACAAATGGTAATATTTTAGCAGCGGATTATGTTATTGTTTCGGTTCCGTTAGGAGTCTTAAAAAATAATTCAATTAACTTTACACCTGATCTTCCTACCGATAAAACCAATGCAATAAAAAAAACAAATATTGGTAATGTGAATAAATTTTTGTTGGTTTGGAAAAAGCCATTTTGGGAAACCAACTTACAATATATTGGTTACGCATCTGATACCAAAGGTAAATACAATTACTTTCTTAATATGAAGAAATTTACGCCTTCAAATGCTTTAATGACTTTTGCTTTTGGCGACTATGCCACAATAACAGAAAGTAAGACTGAAAAAGAAATTATCAATGATATTATGCTGAATTTAAAGAGTATCTATGGTAAGAGAATTTCAAATCCTACCGACTTTTTAAGAACCAAATGGGGGCAAAATATAAACTCGTTTGGTGCTTATTCTTACCCATCAAATGGGTCTACATCTGCTGATTTTGATATACTTTCAAATGAAATAAACAACAAAGTTTTTTTTGCAGGTGAACATACTGAAAGAGAATATCGTGGAACAGTTCACGGAGCATATTTAAGCGGAATACGTGAAGCAGACAAGATCATTGATTTATTATAACCACATAGAATAGTATATGAAATGGGTTTTTCAAAATTTGAGTTCAATGCATTATACAACATTAATATTTCTAATAAATATTTGAAATAAGTAAAGCGGTGGCAAAGGTATTTTAATGTATAACTCCGATTCAAATGGTGCAATTGATTGATATAAAATCACCCATGAATTGATAAAAAAACGCTTTATTAAAAGCTTAATTAAACAATTAATGATAGCATAGTGTTAAATGATACATCTGACCTTAGAAATAATACATTTATCACATAAAATTGTAGAAACAAATTGTTTTTGAGTAAATTTACCACATATAAACCTTATACCACTTAATGAAACCCGCCAAATACGCGAAAGTAAAGTTTCTAAATAGAGACAAATCCTTGTTTTTTTCAGTACTTCGTGAAAACATTGATTCTTATTTTGAAACAAATTCAATTGAGAAAACGGGAGGCTCAAAATTGCTTTTTAAAGCATTCTTTTTGTTAAGCCTTTATTTGATTCCTTTTGCTCTTATTCTAACAGGAAATTTCACACCTTTACAAATGCTGTTCTTGACAGTCGTGATGGGTTTGGGAGTTGCTGGCGTAGGAATGTCGGTTATGCATGATGCCATTCACGGGTCGTTTTCATCTTCTTCAAAACTCAATAAATTCTTCGGAGCTTCAATATATCTGCTTGGTGGAAATGTATATAATTGGGATGTTCAACATAATAAACTACATCATACTTATACTAATCTCCACGATATTGATGAGGATATTACCGGAAAATTCATGTTGCGTCTTTCGAGTGGCGACAAACTAAAGGCTGTACATCGTTTTCAGCACGTTTATGCTTTTTTCTTATATAGTTTAATGACAATTTCGTTTTTCTGGAAAGATTTTAAAGAGATTGGATTATACAATAAAATGGCCGAATCTGGCTTAGTAAAACGTTTTCCAAAGAAAGAATTAGTTACCTTGATAATTAGCAAAATCGTTTATATATCATTCATTTGTGTTATGCCGTTGTTACTTATTGATATTACCTTTGGGCAATGGTTTGCTGGTTTTATGACGATGCACTGCACGGCAGGAATTATTTTAAGTACGGTTTTCCAGTTGGCTCACGTAGTAGAGGGTGCTTCGCAACCGGTGGTTGATGAGAAAGGAAACATCGAAAACGCTTGGGCGATTCATCAACTTAATACAACTGCCAATTTTGCAGGGAATAATAAAATTTTATCTTGGTATATTGGCGGCCTTGATTATCAAGTTGAGCATCATTTATTTCCAAATATTTCGCACATTCATTATCCTGCTATTGCTTCTGTCGTAAAGAATACAGCTGAAGATTTTGGAATTGTTTATAACAATAAACATTCCTTCTTAAAAGGTTTACGTTCGCATGTCAGAATGCTACATAATTTAGGGCATGGAGTAATTTAGTTCAAATAGGTAAGTAAAGTTTGATAATGTTATTCATAAAATACTACTAAGGTCTGCTAAAACAATATATGTTATGACTTATTTCACACCCAAATCTGCAAAGAAATATCGTGAAAATAGTTTAGATTGTGTGATGCTGAATATTTATTTTTACTTTAGGTCTTACTTATTTATTGATATTAAAACGAGTGTCATATTTACCATACACGTAACTAGATATAAGTTAGGCTGTCAATAAAAAATCGGAACTACAAACTCATTAAAAATAAGTTTATAGTTCCGATTAAAATAATTGCCTATCTATTTAAATTGGCATTTTAATAGTTTTTTCTTTAATTATTAATGACCTTTTCCGCCACCTTTTACCACTTCTTTATCGAAATCAATGCCTTGTTTACGCAAAATACCTTGCACCACAATTCCGAAAACGAATAGATAAACGAAGCAACCTGCCGCCAAAAGATATGATTGTTGAATACCAAATGAATCGGCAACTTTACCTTGTATTACTGGAATAATTGAACCTCCTAAAATCATCATAATCAAGAATGCTGACCCTTGATTGGTGAATTTTCCGAGTCCTGCCGTACCAAGCGAGAAAATACTTGGCCATAAAACCGAACAGAATAAACCACCCGAAATCAAAGAGAAAAGAGCGACTTTTCCAGTTGTCAATACACCGATAAGTGTCATGATTGCACCAAGGGCCGTAAATATCAATAATAAACGTACGGGTTTTTCTTGACTGGCAAGATAAGCCAAAATCAATATGGCTACACAAGCTGCATAAGGATATAGATCGCTTACATTGCCGCTATACAATGAATTTACAATCAAAACAATGGTAAAAGCTATGAAAGGAATTATCACCATGAGGATTTTCTTCATAGATGCCGACGGATTAAAATTTGCGATAGCAGCTGTCCAACGACCAATCATCATACTTCCCCAAAACAGTGAAACATATTTTGAAATTTGTGATGAATCTAAGTTTTCGGTTTCTTTTAAATATTCTCCGAGGTTAGAGCCAATCGTTACTTCGACGCCTACATAAACAAAAATAGCCGTCATTCCCAAAACTGCTTGTGGATAGCTCAGTACCGAACCTGCATTTTGCACTGCTCCGGATTTTCCAGCCAATGAATAAATCATGTAGCTAATCATCAGAATGCATATCAATATAAATGTAAATGTGATGGCGATTTCAATAGAAAATGCAACCGCAACGCCTACGCACAGCACTAAAAATGCCAATGGAAGTCCAATCACGATATTGCTTACTTGTACATCTTCATCATTTTTGATGCGAGGAAGTTTAGAAACCCAAAAAAACAATGCCATCAAAGCAAATAAAACCCCTAATATTAAATAAGGTACTTTTACATCTTCGATTGATGCATTGGCGGCGGCATCTTTTGCAATAGAACCAAAAATTGCGTAAGAAACCAAAGCTGGCCCGATTGTTCCACCTAAGTTATTGACTGCTCCACCTAAATTGATACGTTGAGCTCCTGTTTCGGGTGGTCCAAGTGCAATCATAAAAGGTTGAGTAGCAGTTTGTTGAAGTGAAAAACCAAGTCCAACAATAAACAAACCTGCCAATAATAAATTATAAGAGGCATTTTGGGCTGCAGGGTAAAAAAGGATCGTACCAATGGCCGAAATCAAAAGACCGATTACGATACCATTTTTGTATCCAATTTTGTTGAGAACATCGCCACCCATAATGCGTGAAAATATCAAATAAAGCACTGAACCGATGAAATATGCTGCATAAAATGCAAAGTCAACGAGTTGGGCTTGGGTTTGCGTGAGTGTGAATTTTTCTTTGAAAAGAGGTATCAAAATTCCGTTTGATGCAGCCACGAAGCTCCAAAAAAACCAAACGGTCATGAGTGTGTAAAGATGGGAACGATTGTTTTGCATTAGTCTCAAGGTTAAAATGGAAGTGCAAATAAGCAAATATATACACTATTTCCAAAAGCAGGGTATAAACGTTTTATATATTAGCCAAAAGATTGTTAATTTTGCTTTTATAATTATTTGCCGTTAATTAAATAACCAAATTTTTAATACAAAAACATAAATTCTTGTATTATTTATTAATCGGTATAAATAAATCGAAATTATTATGAAGAGAATTTTTTATTTGGTTTTTATACTTATTTGCAAATTTGCTTCAGGTCAACAATTGCCATCGAGTATTCTTACTGGAAAACTTGTAAGAGTGTCTCTAAAACTAAAAGATATGAAAGCCCCAGAGCCTTTAGATACAAAACGTAAACCAGACAGAAATCCAAAATATCAAGCACTACGTGAAAAAATAAATAAAAGAGTAAGGTTTTCGGTTGATAATCCATTAGCTGATAATACAGATATGGCTCTACAAAAAACAGCTAAAAGTATAGCAAATAGATTGGGAATAAATGGGTTAAGTGCTTCTTTTGATGGTGTTGGATCGGCTGAAAATACGGCTGCTGGCTTTGGGTTATTATCACCCCCCGACCCAGTAATTAGTGTGGGCCCCAATCATGTTGTGCAGATGATAAATTTAGTTCATAGAGTTTATGACAAATCAGGCAATCCGCTCACGCCTGCCCTGAAATTTAGTCAAATTGCTTCTACATCTACAGATGATGGCGACCCAATAACCTTATATGACCAAATGGCAGATCGTTGGGTTTTACTCCAATTTAGTAGTTTGTTTACTTCTGGAAGAGAATCCTTGATATTTTGTGTTTCGCAAACAAATGATCCAACGGGAGCTTATAATATATACGAATTTCAAACTACAGGAGTTTTTCCTGATTATCCTCATGTCGGAATTTGGAATAATAGTTATATAGTTACGACTCATAATTTTAATTTGACAGGAACAGCCTATCTTGGGCAAGGCTTTTGGGCATTTGATAGAAACAAAATGATAAATGGCGAAGCCACTTCTACGGCTGTCGCCTTTAATGACCCTTCAACTGGAGGCTATTTACCTGTTAGTTTTGAGGGATTCAAAACTCCTGAATCAAGTTCTCTACCTACATTTGTGACTTATAATTCTGACGAATTTGGTGGTAATGATGAATTACAGTTGCGTACTTTAAGACCTGATTTTGCAAATCCTGCCTTATCAACACTGAATAGCGTCACGGCTCTTTCCGTTGCTGCCTTTGATGGTCGTTCTCCATCCTCAAACCCAATTGAACAACAAGGCACAACTGCTCGTTTGGATGCTATTGCCGACAGAATGATGAGTAGAATTATTTACCGAAGATTTGATGATTATGAGTCTTTGGTAATGAATTACCCAGTTAATATTAGTGGTGTAAATCCAACTAGAGATTCGACCTATCAATCTTCAACACGTTGGTATGAACTTACAAGATCAAATTCTTCAAGTCCTTGGGCAATTAATCAGCAATCAACTTATTCGCCCACAGCTATTGATGGAGTTACGGGCATAAATCGTTGGATGGGTTGTGCAGGAATTGACCAAAGAGGTAATATCGCTTTAGGATATAGTAGGTCAAGTTCATCTACGTATCCGAGTATTTATTATGCCGAAAGAAAAAAAACTGACCCTGTTGGAACACTTGGTGCCGAACAGGTTTTTCATGCTTCAACAGGTTCACAGACCAATTCAAGTGGTCGTTGGGGAGATTACTCAGCAATGACTACTGACCCATTTGATGAAGAGACACTGTGGTTTACGGCCGAATATTATGCAAGCACAGCTTCGGTTGCTTTTAAAACTCGCATTGGTAGCTTCAAAATTAATGACCCTGTTACGACTCCAACCGTACGTTTTAAGTTAGGCGGAACAATCGCCCGTCAAAAGGAATCAATAACACCAATTAATGTTAATCAATTTTATAAGGATTATCCGATTAACCTTGTAATTGACCAAGCACCATCGCAAAATGTAAACCTAACTATTACAAAAGCAGGTACTGCTACCGAAGGTGTCGATTATGATTTGTTGAATAGTTCAGCAATCGTTTTAAATGCCTCAAACTTAACACAATCTTTTACTTTACGTGTATATGATGACTCTTTTAATGAGGTAGATGAATTCGTAGATTTAACATTCAACATTAACGCCAATGGTGGAAATGGAATTGCTGGTACATTTAACCAAAAACATCGAATTACTATTGTTGGTACAATAAGTTGCCCTACTGCAAATATTTCAGTTACACGACCTACAACCTTTTGTGAAGGTGATTCTGTTGTTTTAGCCGCAAATACTGGTACTGATTTTACGTATCAGTGGTATAGAAATAATGTCTTGATTCCTAGTGAAACTCAGTCTCAGTACATTGCTAAAACATCCGGTAGCTATCAAGTTGCGGTGAGCCGTTTGGGTTGTACTGTTTCTTCTTCGCCTATTGCAACAATAGTTAAATTGGGTGCTCCCGCACCAATTACTGTTAACCGTACAATTACTTTTGGTACTACAATTACGCCTGGAAATGGTTTGCAAGCAAGTGCTATTTGTCCAAGTAGTATCACCTCTACTTATACTGGCCCAACCATCGGTTATGATGGAGGGATAAAAAGCGGTGCTGACCCACAGGTTTCGATTTCGGGTGTTGGAGCAAATATTGGTAGTACAAAAGTTTCTATTACATGGAGAAAGAGAAGCACTGGAGAAGTTAATGATTGTGGTTCAGTTGGCGGAACAGGAAAACCATGGTATGACGAAGTATCGTTTAAAATAAAATCTCCAGATGGTACTATCATCAATTTGCTCAATTCTGATACTTATGCTGTTGGAACTGTTCCACTAGGTTCTTTGACAACAGTATTTGAAGATGGAGGTGCTGATGTGACAATTGGTTCACTTCCTTCAAATGGCACTTTTGCCCCGATACAATCATTAACTGCTTTGAATGGTTTAAACCCTAACGGTACTTGGACTTTAATTGCTGAAGATGCTGCGGCAATTGACCCACTTTGCGTAGAAAGTTTCTCGGTTACAGTGCTGACTTCTGGGTCGGGTGCTGCAAGTACTATTGCGTGGTATAGTAGTGCAACAAGTAGCACGGTCTTGGGAACAGGCTCAGAATTTATTCCAGCCGATACTGCACCTGGTACATACAAATATTATGCACAAGCAAGTTGCACGGGGCTTACCGAATGTGCAGTAGGTGTTCGTAAACCTGTCAGTCTTACAATTTCTGCACTCAATTGTTTATCGGTTGGTGGTATTGTTTCGTCAAATGCAAATGTTTGTTCAGGAAGTAATTCATCAACATTAACTTTGACCAGACATACTGGAACAATCATTCGATGGGAATCTTCAACTGATAATTTTGTAAATACAACGTCAATCGCAAATACTACTAATACATTATTTTATAGCAATTTAACTCAAACCACTAAGTATCGTGCCGTTGTAAAAGATGGAGCCTGTCCTGAAGTATTCTCATCGGTGGCTACAATTACTGTTACTTCAATTACCGCGACTGCAATAAATGGTGGCCCTTATTATACAGCTCAGACGATTCAACTAACTGGTTCTGGTGGAAGCACTTATTATTGGACTGGACCCAATGGGTTTTCGAGTACTCTCAATCCAGTAAATATTAATAATTCAACTTTGGCAATGGCCGGTAACTATACAGTTGTAGTTTCACAAAATGGCTGTACTGCAACTGCCACTACAACAGTAATCATTACAGAAAACAATCCATGTTTAGTAATTGTTGAGTACGACTATGTTCAGGCTGGAAATCCTTTTGTGTATAAATTTCCACTTGTCAATAATATGGTAATTGCCGAAGTTCCCGAACAGACCTCCATTTTGGTGAATCCGATTTGTTCAACAATACCAATAGAAAGTTTCAGAATGAAAATCACTGGTTTGCCATATTTACACGAAGTCGTAGAAAATATTCCATTATTTGCTTTGTTTAATAATACAGGAAATGATGTTTTGGGAAGAAACCTAAGTCCAGGAAATTATATCTTGACAATAACTGGTTATAGCTCTAACAATGGCCAAGGAAGCATAGTTTATGGCCCAATGGATACTCAATTTACTGTTTTAGCTAATAAAGCGAGTATTTCTGCTCCCTCATTCACCATTCACTCATTATGTGCAGGAAATACATTCAATGTCAGTTTTACAACAGCGGGAGCGTTTAACCCAGCTAATCAGTTTGATGTGCAACTTTCTGATGCCAACGGTACATTCGACAACCCGATAACAATTGGAAGCACTCCAGCGGCAGGTGTTGCAGTATGTACAATACCAATGAATATTGCAGTTGGCTCGAATTACAGAATTAGAGTTGTTTCTACAAATCAAACTTTAACTGGAAATAATAGTGGCACAAATCTTGCCTCGGTAACTGGCTCTCTGAATCTTGTTAGTCCAAACAACGATGTTTCGGGTGGAACAACAACTAATCAAGCTAGCCAAACCATAACAGCAACTAATAAAATACTTTCCTCTGCTAACATAATTTATAAAGCAGGAAATTCGATTTTATTGAATGCAGGTTTTCAAGCAAATTCAAGTTCGGTCTTCAAGGCTGAAATTGTAGGTTGCAATTGATAGTCAGGTGTTTATTTAAATTAAAAAAGGTTTGATGTATTGAGCATCAAACCTTTTTTAATTTATGTTGATTTAAAATTAAAAGCCCCAATTTTCAGGGTTACGTCTCCATTTTTTAAGTGATTCCAACGAATCGGCCGAAATGTAATTTTGAGCAATTGCTTGGTCGATGAGTG
>Ga0247831_1004960_pt1 | contig 17151 bp, 10 predicted proteins | sample LaCruzMarch2015__9_FD_192406 | JGI IMG/M metagenome (GOLD analysis project Ga0247831, IMG submission 192406) | Freshwater microbial communities from meromictic Lake La Cruz, Castile-La Mancha, Spain - LaCruzMarch2015_1m | ecosystem: Environmental > Aquatic > Freshwater > Lake | place: Spain... | reverse complement strand
ATAAGGGCTGCCGGGCTTTAGGAGTACCTCCAAAAGAATAAGATAGATAGCTCCGCAGTCGGCAGCTTCTTGAGATCTTTGGAGCTTGAACTTTCCTTTGAAAAACCCTATCTGTCTGATGGAGGAAGGTCTCCTAAGGTTGGATCTTGTCTTTTGCCTTTCTACTTCAACCTCTACCCATGTCGTTTGATAATCCAGTCTCCCCCTTAATATTATTATGACTACTCTCAAGTGCAATTGCGGCTCATTTGAAGCCAGCTTCGCCAGTGCACCGCGTGTCACCTTGATCTGCCAGTGCCACTCCTGTGTCTCCGTCATCACGGCGATCGAGGCCAAGGATGGCTTTTCTGGCATATCCATGAAGAGCGATGAGGTTTCGGGCGGAGCCGCCGTGGCCATCTATAAATCGAACAACATTACCGTGACAAAAGTGGATGCTTCAAAGATAGGATTCATGAAGGTCGGCGAAGGTGGATTAAAAGTACGACGGTATTGTACTGAGTGCGGTACTATTCTATTCAATGTACGTGTCTCTTCCGTTTTATATGTTAAGACATAATATATATCTTCTATTCTATTGTTTCTCCGCCTTGTACTAATATGTTTGATTTTATATCTTCAATACATGTTTATCTTCTAAGGAAATGAATAAGAGTTGGTCTGGAGTCAACCGCAACGCGCTGATTAACGCAGATGGTTCTACTCCATTCATCTGTTCACCGGCTGTCCCATTGAACGTTCAAGTTAACGATTCATTCGACAAGGATAAGGTCCCCGAGCCAAAGCATGGGTCTGTACCAATTGTCATGCTGGCCAAATTTATGCCTTTGGTGATGGGATTGGTCGGCGATGGAATGACCGTGAAGGAATTAATTCCTGAAGACATCTCGAAGGTGGAGATTTGTCCCATCACCTGGGAGTGAGATTCATGTCTTTGTTCACATCATCACGTTGTGAGTAATTCTATACTTGACACCTTATAGGAGAATCTTACTTCTTGTTCACATCATGTGCGACTAACTTTGATTATAATATTAGCACAGCCCCATATCATCAAAGATCAAAGTACACCTTGTCTCCACCCAGCCTTTTGATGATATATGGCACAGTTTTTTTATAACACGCCTGTCTTGTTTTGATGCAGCTTGAAAAAGATATCATCATTTTTTGCTGTCATAAAGAAGTAGAAATATGTACGTTATATAGTCTTACGAATGCTAGCGTTTGTTGTCATTGATGCCTTGCACTACGGTATGATCGTCTCGTCGCTCGTCATTGCATTCGTTTGATTCGTTTTCAACTCGTTCAAGCAGAGGCGAATCCCCTTTGCAAAGGTTCTACCATGGCGGAGGAGGCTGCTGATGTTGAGATTGATGATGATGATGGTGGTGGGTTTGAGGCAGCGGCAGTCAGCCGCTCGTCCCATCGTCGGCCTGATCACATGTCTGAACTTGTACGTATCCGTCGTGAGTCAATGCGCCTTCTATTCCCCACGGGTACCGGCGGCGATATCGATGAAGATAAAGCTGATGATGATGAAGATGCTGCTGCTGAGCAGGGTGAGGAAATACAACTTGACCCTGTTGGTAATTTACATATGTTCAAGGAGACACTTGAATTAGATTCACCCTTCGTACGACGGTTGCAGGAGCTATTCCCAAATGCTGCTAAAACGAATGGTGATAATAACATCGATTCTGATTTGAAACACCCCACAATTGAAATACGACTACGAAATGTAAACTATAAGGTACCCATACAGGTAGTAGATGCAGATGGTGATGATGGGATTAAAACTATATACAACTCATCGCCAATTTACAAACTTGCACAGATTGTCAAAGGCGAGAAAAAGAATAAGAAGAAGATACTTGCCAAGAGTACATTAACAGATATTAACATTGTACTAAAGCCAAAGAAAATGTATTTAATACTAGGTCCACCACAATCGGGTAAGACTACACTATTACAAGCAATTGCTGGAAGGTTACCCATTGCTGCAAATGATAAAACTTTCAAGGTTACCACAAGTAATCAACACGAAGAACAACAACTTTACCTATCAGGACAGATATTGTACAATAATCTTGTGTATTCTGGAGAGGGCAGTAGTAGTACTACCAACATGAAATTACATAATTTGGTCACATTTGTTGGTCAATCTGACATTCATTCACCTCGTCTTACCGTCGCCGAAACATTACACTTTGCCAATCGGTGTAAGGATGATGCCATGTCGACCACAGTTGCACTAACTCTCGAGGGATTGGGATTAACGCACGTCCAAGATACATTTGTGGGCAATGATAATATACGTGGTGTAAGCGGCGGGCAACGACGTCGTGTAACTTTAGGCGAGATGCTTGTTGCTGGTCAGCAAGGACGGATGTCGCCCATCTTATGTGCTGATGAATTATCCACTGGATTAGACGCAGCCTCGACTGTTGAAATTGTACGTATATTAAGTTACATATCCCGTGTACTGTCTCATACAACAGTATTATCATTATTACAACCAAGTCCAGAAGCAGTTGCATTGTTTGATGAGATTATTCTTTTAGGGAGTGGTGATGATGATGGCGATGGAGGAGGTGGAGGACGTATAATATACATGGGCCCAACAGAGGATGCATGTACTTACTTTCGTAAATTGGGTTATGTCCAACCAGAATCGATGGATGATGCTGATTATTTGTTAGCTGTGGCTAGTTCAGACCGAAAACAGCTTTACCAAGATAGAAATAAATGTTCCAACGATGATGATGACGACGATAATGAACAGGAGGAAAGACCGTCACCTCCACTAGAGGTCTTACCCAACTTTCGTACGAATGATAATGATCAGCAACAGAGGTGGGAGCATGATTGGTCAGCATGTCTTAAGGATGGATGCTTGACGTATGACATAAAGCAATTTATGAAAAAGTATCAGAGTTCATTCTGGAAATCTGTTTGGTTGAACCTAAGAAGATCATTCATTTTATGGACACGAGATAGGATATTCATCCGAGCATGCGTGATTAAGAATATTGCCATGGGTATGTCGGTGGGATTTGTATTCCAAAATACAAATTTAAGCTCTAGTTTCTTTGGTGTACTTTTCCAAGGGAACTTATTTATCATGCTTGGTGCTATGACATCCGCACCTGAGAAGATTAATGATCGTGCCATCTTTTACAAGCATGCAGATAGTAATTTCTACCCAGCATTATGCTATGTTCTCGGTCAGGCACTGTCATCCATCCCACAGATGATGATTGATGTATTACTATTTGGAACCTTCGTTTACTGGTTGGTCGGGTTTGTTGCATCGGCGAAGGGCTTTATACTGTACCTGACACTCTTCTTTTCGTTCAACTTTACCTGTGGTCAAATGTTTGGCGTATTGGTATCAATTGCACCCAACAAATCAGCAGTACAGGCTGGTGGTGCCTTCCTCTTGCTCTTGAATGTTCTCTTCTGTGGATACATTGTCGCACCGTCAGTGATACCGTCATACTACATATGGATATATTGGTTGGTACCTTTATCATGGGTTTACCGTGCATTGCTTCTGAATGAATTCTTAAGCGACGATTACCCAGATGGAGAAGGAGAAGAAATTCTGAAGGCAAATGGTATTCTGTACACAAGTGGAGCAGGACAAGAACATGAGGAGTTTACAAGAGAGTGGATTGTATATTGCTTTATCTATCTTATCATATTCGTTATCTTGTGTATGCTATCATCGGCAGCATGTCTACATTACAGACGCATGGAACACAAACCAAAAAGATCGATGGAGAAGCCCAATTTCGAAGGAAAAGAAGTAGACAGTACGTTGGGAAAAGGACAGGTGGAGAATGTCTTTGTTCCAGTGACTCTGTCATTTAGGGATTTAAGTTATGTAGTAAAAGCGTCCACAGGAACAGAATCGCTAAGTTTACTCAAAGATGTTTGTGGAATATTTGAAAAGGGCCGTATGTGTGCATTAATGGGCGAGAGTGGAGCTGGTAAGACTACGTTAATGGATGTCATAGCGTTAAGGAAAGGTGGTGGAGATATCAGTGGCGACGTGTTATTGAACGGCTATCCCCAAGAATCTATCGCATTCCGAAGATGCTCGGGCTACGTTGAACAGTTTGACGTTCAATCAGCTGAATTGACAGTACGAGAAACAATCCTTTTCTCGGCCCAGCTTCGACTCGATCCGACAAATCCTGTGTGTACTGAGGGAGTGATGGACGCATTTGTTGACAATATCATAAATATTCTTGAGCTGACACCAGATACTGGTAAGCTGGTGGGAAGTGACGAAGATGGAGGCTTGACATTTGAGCAAAAGAAACGGCTTTCAATCGCTGTGGAGCTTGCAGCGAGTCCATCGATTATCTTCCTTGATGAACCAACGTCCGGTCTAGATGCACGAGCTGCAATGGTTGTAATGAAAGCTCTAAGGACGATGTGTGATTTAGGGCGAACTGTTGTGGCTACAATCCATCAGCCCAATTCTTCTGTATTTGACATGTTTGATGACCTCCTACTCCTGAAGAAAGGAGGGGAAACGGTATTTTTCGGAGATTTGGGCGATAGTAGTTGCAAACTAGTTTCATACTTTGAATGTCTTGGTGCTACAAAGATGAACAGGGGAGAGAATCCTGCAAGTTGGATGCTCAATGTGCTGGGTCAAAAGATTATGGTGAAAGACGAATCGTTAAACTTCGCAAAAGCCTGGATCGACTCATCCAACTATTTAGACCTTCGTCGACGGTTAGTGCAGGAAGCTGAATCACAAGATGAAAAGTTACAAATCAAGTATGACACTGAATTTGCAGCAAGCCAGCAGCGACGTGATATGTTGATGGCAAAACGAATTGTTTCCATATATTGGAGGAGTCCTTCCTATCAGCTTTCACGATTAATGCTGTCAATGTTTATTGCGCTGCTACTGGGTAGTGTTTTCATACCTATAAGAACCAAGCTCATCCTGTCGGAGTCGGAGATTACATCGATGCTATCTACAATCTTCATTTCTTTCATCATAATTGGAGTACTCTCCATTACTTCTGTACTACCCGTAATGCTTTCGATACGTGACATGTACTACCGGCATAAAGCTGCGGGTATGCTAGACAGTCGATCTGTTGGACTTGCACTTGCTCATGCTGAAAAGTATTTCATTCTTATGTCGGCACTTCTTTTTTGTATCGTATTTTTGCCGAGCAGTGGAATATTTATGTATTCGGGAGGAAACGAGTATCGTCACCCATTTGATAGTGATATATTGAATCGATTTATAAACTTCAATATATTTTGGGGTTTCTTCGCATTCAACACTGCCATTTACTCGTATATTGGCCAACTGTTCATGTGTTTGGTGCGAGAGACTGGAACCGCACTTATTCTGTCAAGCGTCTTTATCGGTATCAACAATTTCTTTTCAGGATTGATTGTCCGTCCACAACAGATGATGGGAGGTCTTTGGGAGATAACTTATTGGATAAATCCTGGACATTATGTTTATGAAGGCTTGTGTATGTCTATGTTCAGAAATGATGATAGAATGGTTATCGTGGAAAGAGGATCGGATTATTACAGTAGCCCTTTTTTCGACTGCGTGAACATTTCTGTAGATGGAGTTTGTCAAGTCAGTGTATCCGTGTATGTGGACGCTTTCTTTGGAGGTTTGTACAAACCTGAGCATCTTGCGAGGAACGCCATAATTTTGGGTGGAATTCTGTTGGTAGTTCGGCTATTGACTTTTGTAGCTTTGAAGTATCTCTCCTATTCTGGGAAATGAAACAGGTTTACCATGTAGGTACGATTGTACATTCTTAAAGAGTTGATGCTTATTTTCATTTCTACTTGGTCATTATACGATTCTGTGATTCTTACTGTAGCAGCTAGCGCTGATAATACAACATTAGAGAAGGATCGAGGTTTGGTTACAATCACGATACTCTTTCTATCTCAACTCACACAACATAAAAACAATCCCGTTACTTTATTCTAAACTTAAGCTGATACAAAAACGTAAACGAGTTGGCCTGCCTCATACAATTTTGAGCCTTCCTTGACATTGATACAATATATGAAAAAACACAATGAGAGAAGATAGAAGAGAGGTGGTCTTTAGTGTGAGATGAACACGTCCAACGTTTCATACGACCATAAACCATGACACTCTCAATCTTGCTCTCGTTTTAGTGACATGGAATACTCCTCGGACACAGAAGTGAGATTATTGCCAGCGGGTGACTGCCATGCATCAAAGTGATGGGTTGACAAATCGACATCCTTCGTGGTTGACGTCGATCGCATCCGCAGAGGACCAGAATCAGTCACTGCTGCAGTGCTATGATTGCTCTTCTCATCGGGAGACAATACGTCTGAGAAGGAGAATGAGGATTGTATGATGGGAACCTCATCATCCTCTTCGCCACCACTGTAGGCCCCATCATCATCTTCTTCTTCTAGCTTGATATGGGAAGAATGGTGGGACAAATCGTCCTTCCCAGGAAGCTTGGGACCAACGCTACCACCACTTGACGTCCCCACCAAGAAGTCATCAACATCAAATTTACGACTTGGTGTTTCACCGAAGGAAAACGTTTGAGCAAGTATCGTAGAATCTACCGGCTCCCAAGATGATGGTGCCACGAGAGAATGCGTCGCTGATCCAACGATGGCGGGGGTCATTGTCATACCATCGACGTGCTTCTTCATGACTGATTCCATACAGCTCGGTGAAATGAATGGGCTGAAGGAGGAAAAGGCCGATCCTGATGGAGAAGCATTTAGATCGCGTCGGGGCGTCATTGCCGGCGTTGTTGCGGCATGAGCAATGCCATAGTGACTGCTGCCAGCTGAGGACAACGCTGCTGCAATTCCTCGTCCTTGACTCATCCTCCTTGTTGCGGGTGAGAATGGGTCAAAGATGACTGCTTCCAAACTCTCGCGTTGAGTCTTGGACGTTACCGGAGATGGACGCAGGCCGACCAATCCACAGCTACTAGGGGTAGACGTTGGACTATCGAGTGTGGATGACACCATGTCCTCAAATCCAAGTCGGAATGGTGTCGTCGGTATATTATCGGCCAAGCTGCTCTTTCGCACAGTACTAAACATACCGACAGTGCCACTGTTGCTACTGCCCTTGGGTGGTGGCTGTGCCTTGTAATCCTCGAGTAAATGGAGGATATTTTCCTTGTAGAAGATTGGTAGCTTCTCACGTTCACTGATGGAGAGATTAAGATCATTCAATGCCTTGATCGGGTTGGACGCATAGAGCCTGGAAACTGTCTCGGCCATCTTTCTACGTTCGACGGCTGATCGGTATATACCATTGACATACCCACCTCGCAATGTTCGGTAGAATTCGAGGAGTTCTTGCTGTACCTCGGCCGAGGCCTCGGGAATGTCTTCGTGGGACACCTTCCTCCTATTACTACTGACCGACGACTCTCCTCCTGCTACGCTGGGCGCTACGGCAGGCGAGAAGAGTGAATTTAATTGATCACATTTCCTCTTCTTCCGCGATGAGCCATCGGTATGATCACCGCCACGTGGCGTAGTCAGCGCACCTCCACCTTTCGTGCTAGTCCCAACTTTGATGTTTAATGGAGTTGAGTTAAGTCCTCCAGTCCTAGTAGTACCTTTACTGACGGAGGAGGAGGAAGTGGGTGCAGAATGCCTCGCGGCACGAAGACATCCATCAATATCATCCCCAATCAAGTATCGATCATCATGATCCTTTAACCGACGTACACCGTCAATGTTCTTGCCATACAAATACTTCTCAACCTTGCGTTTCATGCTGGAATTCCAATGATTCTTAATGGCATTGTCCGTCCGACCGGGTAGACGTTTGGCAATGTCTGCCCAACGATTACCGGTCCCATCCTTCTGTGCCTGTAGGATGATCCGATCCTCATCCTCAGACCATGGGGCCTTGCAGATGTGTGGATTGAGATGATTATGCCATCGTTCTCGACATTGCTTACCAATCCGTCCTGTGTGTGCGAGAATGATGGGAATCATTTTATTAGTAAAAAACGAAAAACAATGTACACTATAATATATACGAGAGTATATACAATGCCTCCTCACTTACCTGGTAATTCACTCGCAATCTGACTCCACTTCTTGGGACCGTGTGTCTGTACTAGTTCAATAACCTTACGATCTTCCTCATCAGTCCATGGTCCCTTCGACGCTCCGGCCTTCTCGGCCCCACCCTTGGCCGCACCGCGTAGCTTGGTATACCGACGCATACATTCAGCCGGCTTTCTTGTGTACGAGTAGGACGAACTCTTGTCACCACTAGTGTTCGACTTGGCATCATGTAACCTATCAGATACCTGCGTCCAATGTATATCACGTATCTGTTCTGGCTGGATCTGAGGTGATTCGGCAATTTGTGGATGCAAGTATTGAACAATCTCACGTAATTGTTCATCCTTAAATGATGATAAAAGGAAATGTTTGAGTGAGCGAGAAAAATAAGTGCACATATTGTTTGTTAAACATTTGATTATATATCTACTCACCTCATTCTCTGTCCATCGAGGTGGACGACTTGATAATGCCAATACATCCGGCAATGGCTGCCTCGGCTGTGACGTTTTCGTACTACTACGTGGTACTTTCTTGAACAACTCCGGAGATACGTCGTCCATGTGATGGTGCATGTGCTGTTTCCTTCCACCACCACCACCACCAACCCCCGATGATGATGTTGAATTCGTTAGCGGCAAGGCATCATTCGGACCTTTCCGCGACGCTTGCTGATGATGTGCAGGTACGACAGTCGAACTTCCAATGGAGAGTGGGAGCATCATCGTCTGCTGCTGACTCTGCTGTCCTACTAATCGCTGTCCACCATGCCTTGTGACCATTGGCGTTGCTGTGCCACAACTATTATTCTGAGTTGGCAGATGCCTTCCTCCACCTTGATGAACATGTGCGGTGGGTGGTGCTTGGGGTGCTGCATACACCCCCGGATGATGTATTGGAGGACCCGCGCCTGATGGACGATGCGGATGCTGAGTAGTAACCATTCGTGTTCGTGGTGGACCTGGACCGAGTCGAGGATGCTGATTGACGACAGCACTGCTCCCACCACCCACGTGTTGATGCTGCATCTGTGGGATGGAGACTGGAAGATTAGTAGTATGATGATAAGCTTGTGCATGAAATAGAGGCATCGTTGGCGATGGTCGCCGCTCTCCTCCGCTGCTGCTCATTGGTTCCTCCGTTCTCTTGATATCCTGTGAATTAAGTCGAGGAAGAACATATGAGGATCAGTGTTATTGTGAGTGAGAGGATGCAGGTAGAGAAGTAAAGACGTCAAGAATTCTAATTAATCACCCCCGAGTCGAGCCAGTCACGCTGTCGTGCCTCTTGAACTTGCAAAACAGCCAAATATAATGTTTCCGCACGACTTCGATTAATGAATGGCTGAATCGACACGAATCACGACTCTCAATTCATTATTAATGGGGCATGCATAACGCAAAAAGATTGGAACAACCCAACATCCACCAAACGGAGCCCTCACTCCACCACCTGCTGTATGTGGTATAAGTTAAAAATATGATGAAACGCACCTTCAATTCAAACCGGACGAGGGGAAAAAAAACTACCGATCGCGCAGTAATAAAAGAACTGATAAAAATATGAGAACCTGACACAATATTTTTTCAAGGCTGCTCTCTACTGGCCAACCCTGCGCATTCGCCTGGGACTTCGTTTTGCAATTAATGAGTACGGCGATGGATTCCTCCTCCTTTTTTAACTCGTCAATGGACTTCCCGGTATCTCTCTACTCTTCTTGATTTGACTCGCGTCGCTTTTTTTTTATGCTTTCAAATCACACACATACTATTATTATTTCCTCATCTCCTTTTTTAGCGAAAGGGTTTGGATTCAAATCCTACACACGTAGATTTGTACTAATTCCTCACAATTCAAAAGAAATGACCGTTGGTACACTTTAGTATATTTATGTAGATACTTAATTAGAGCGTGGTGGGGAGGCGAAAGAAGACGAATGACCGTACCTCGATACAAGGTACTCCTAAGTAGTAGTCAGCCGCGATGAAGGACATGACAACCCTCGCGGTAGGAAGTAGTATTACCATCATTGCATCTATTGCCACTGTTGCAGTAGTAGTGGTATTAGTAATATTATATGAACGATATGTGTACTCCGAGGTTCGGACGAACTTTATCAGGAGTATCCAACACGACGACGACGACGACGATGTTTGCATTGTGGGGTTCTTCCATCCTCGATGTTCATCCGGAGGAGGGGGCGAGCGCGTGCTTTGGAAGGCAGTGCAGGCAATAGGTGAATTAAAAGGGGGCAAATTACATACTTGCAATACTACTACAACTCCAACGACTCATGAACCAATCATCTACTCCAATGACAAATTAACCAATTGTAAGAACGTATGTGTCGTAATATATACCATCGATGAACCGACGATCGATTATGCTCAAATTACGATCCAAAATGTACAGAAGCAATTTGCAATTACCATCTCGTCGACATTACGAATACACTTCGTTCATGTACACATCCACAAACATTTACTATTCGCTAAACCTACGCGATTCACGATGATAGTCGAATCGTGGAATACGATCCTATTAGCATATCATGCATTACGACAAGTGAATCCACATGTATATATAGATACTACGGGATGTGCATTTACATTCCTGATTGCTAAGATATTTGGTAATTGTAAAGTAGGCGCGTATGTCCATTATCCGACGATTAGTGCCGATATGTTATCTATGATATACGATCGACGTCCGTCGTATAATAATGATGGATATATTAGTACTAGTGCAGCGTTGTCCTTTGTAAAGTTGATATATTATTGTATATTCGCTGTAGGTTACGGACTCGTTGGATCGTTATGTGACTTGACCATGGTGAATTCGTCATGGACTAAAGGTCATATTGAACAGATATGGAGAGTAAGAAGCTGGTTTTCGTTGTTGGGCAGTAGTTGCAGTAGTAGTAGTAAAATACATGTTATATATCCCCCCGTGGATACACAAAGTTGTGTTCAAACAAATAATAATAATAATGAACGAGAAAATATTATACTTTCCATTGGTCAATTCCGTCCCGAGAAGGATCATGCCTTACAATTACATTCATTTGCAACCTTTCTTACCATGTACAACAAGAAAGATGCAATGAATGATGATGATAGTATCCAACTTGTACTAATCGGTAGCTGTCGAGATGATGAAGATGCATATCGTGTTACACAGTTAAAACAACTTGCCAAGGAATTAAATATTGAACAATATGTGAAATTTGTTATCAATCGACCATATTCGGTAATCATTGACTACTTACGTCGATCGAGTGTGGGTTTACACACCATGTGGAATGAACATTTCGGTATCGGTATAGTAGAAATGATGGCGGCCGGACTGATTACTATAGCACACAACTCGGGCGGACCGAAGATGGATATTATACTCGTGCCGTGGGATTATACAAAGACGACGGAATATAAGAAAAATGATTGTATCCCATCTGGTTGTTTGGCAAGTACAGTAGATGAGTATGCCAAATGCATGTATGAAATATTTAGTAGAATAAATAAAAAGAAGGAGAAGGAGGAGGATGACAATATTATTTCCAGGATACGTGACGAAGGGAGAAGGTCCGCGAAACGTTTTTCAGATGAGGAATTTATGAACACCTTCAAGGAAACGATGCTATCATCGATATTGTTCGAAAGTAGTGGTAGTAAAGACGCAACGATGACATCGTATGTTCTGCTTGTGACAATGTGTGTAGTGTTGATTGCGATATTGATTTCATTAACCTTATCAATAGCTGTTTAAAAAAATAAAACAAACACATCCGATATGTTCCATGTGGCGGAGGTAGTGTACGTGTGTGTTTCATTTTATCAATTCTGAATATACACATCAATCACTCCCCTTTCTCTCCACCGTTGCTGTTGTTTTTCTTCTTTTGTAGTTTATTCCGACGACACACCACCTACGCAGTAATGGGACGTTCGAATAACAATACAACCTCATTCGTCCGACCGGCCTCGTTACTAACTAATGCCTCCACGACGGCCTCCCACTTACTCGCCTTCATAACATCGAACATGCTCACTTGCCAACTAATTCCGCCGCTGAATGACATGGCGGTCGTCATCACCCCGTCGCCGCGCGGCAGCCCCAACGTCCATCGACTCGCGTACCGAAGTACGTCTCCCGCCCTTTCGCACCCCGGCGCCCCGTCCTTGGTACACGTGGCCAAATTGTTCGCGGGGGAAACGTCCAACCCGAATGGTATCGCGCGGCGCACTTCGATGATTTGCGAGGGCGTATCGTTCGGGTATATGGATTTTGAATTTCATTCGCGCGATCAGTCCCTCGCGGCCCGGTAATTTGATTTGCATTTCGAATGTACCATCGGATACGTTCTTCGTCGTTATGATACTGCCGCTGCTGCCGGTGGAGGCACGTAGACTCAGCTTGCGTGGTAATGATGACGATGATGATGATGATGATGATGATGATGACGATCGTTGCGAGAGTGAATGAGAAGTGCGGCCGCGGCCAATGCCGAATGCCAAGACTGTGGATGATGGAGAGGATGAGAAGAATGTCGATACTAGTAACAACATCATCACGATGCCATGGAGGGCAATGGTGGCGTGGGGACCTCGTCGTAGCATCGTCATTTTTGAGGAAGAAGGTGACGTGATACCATTTCGGCGGGACGGTTCACGAAATATTATCGCCGGCATTTTTCGCGTCGCATCTTATGGCGGAAATTTCAAGGGAGAACGCATCTCGGTGAATCCATAATATCCACTACTCTCTAGTGTGGGATTAAGTTGGGCTGACGGCGTTAGTTTGTTATTAGCTGGCAGGAGATCAATAATTTTGGTGGGGAGTAAAATAATCATGACTTTTTGCCTTGTGGGGTGACAGGTAATCGTGCGTGGCGTGGTGGGACGGCCTAAAAAAAGTCGGAGGAAGAAGGAGGTGTACGATATCCCATAATAGTTGGAGGCGAATATAATAATTCACCACACCACACGCGGCCTTTTGTCACACACTGTCCCTATTATATTGTGTATCATGGGACAATTATTTTGCAAGGAATGCATTCATCAAAACAAACTCGACAACAGCAAGAGCAGATCCGCCGCCGTCATTGATGGGTCATCGTGGTCCTCCGGTCAAAATTCGTCCCACTCCGATACATTCACGAGTGCCGGATCGCCGTACGAAGGAGGGGGAGAATACTACCGCTCTTCGCCCGGCACCACGAAGCAACGACGCGATCGCATAAAGAATAAAAAAAGCTGCATCGCCCTGCATGCCGAATTCCGCGATCGGCAGGAACGGGGCATACTCATCGCGCCGCCCTTGGTTACCGAGAGAGTCATGGAATATACCGATAACGTATTTACCGGACAGGACTTGGGCGTCGATAAGGTCGAGAATCTATACGTCGATGATGAGACGGGCGATATAATGGCGGACGTAATGGGGGCGGATGTGGATGTGGATGAGGGTGGTGTACTAGTCCCACCGCCGGGGGAGTCTCCTAGTAAGGACGAAATGGAGGTTATTGAAGAAATGGAGACTATAGATGAAGAAGAGGGTGATGGTAGTAGTGGTCCATCTTCGGCAATACTACTTGATATTGTCAATGAGAATAATGATCACAATATCAACGAGTTGATGGAGGAGGAGGAGGAGGAGGAGGAAGAAGAACCACCAACACGACTGGAATCATTCCCTAAAACACCCGAGGAAGAATCCTTCCTTGATATGGCCCTATCGGATGATGATAACTTTGTCTTTGATGGGATGTCAGATCAATATAGACAGCACTTGAAGGATAGCATGGAACGCATTGTCGTGCCTGGCAATACATTGCTTATACGTAAGGGCGATGATCCAGATTATATGTATCTCATACTTGAGGGAGAGGTGGCGGTATATATCGATCCAACTGAGTATGTGGATGATCAATGCATTGATATCGGTAAGCATGCACCATTAGATATATCCGTGCCGATATCGAACGGTAGTAATTCTGGCAGTAGTAGTAACCCCACTGCTACGAATGGTGGTGAATTCGGAATTAAGCGTGAGTTTAAAGAGTCCTACGTATTGCAATTACGCAAAAGTCTATTCCAGTCGGCGTACAATGAAAACAATACTGCTACAACAACAACACACAGACGTGGTGGTAGTAGTAGTAGTATTAGTAGCTCTACAAACTTTGTTGGACAATTCTTTTCTGTGATACGACAAAGTATTGGCGGGCATGATTCGAATACATCAAACTTAACAGGGACACTTGAGGAAAGTCCAACACATATGGATACAACAGATATAGTATCAGAGTTTGATCCATCATTTATTAATTTGAAAGAATTGCGTGGATTGAAACACGAACGTGACTTGGGCCCCTATGATGTATTTGGTGAATTATCACTAATATACAATTGTGCACGTACGGCAACATGTATTACATCAACAACATGTATACTATATCGTGTCGATGGAGAGATATTTAGAAGTATATTATCATCATCCAATTCCGATCGAGTAATGAAACGTTGTACCGAGAGTAAGTCGGCACTACAGACACTGTATAATATGGGTGCCGTGGAAGAGTTAGACGAGAATACATTACGTGCACTCGAACAGACGTTACATCCGGTAACATTTGAACAAGAGGACTTGGTAATAACGAAAGGAGGCGCACATGACCCCATGTTCTTCGTTATGAGTGGGAAACTACTAGCACATGATATAGGCATGGGAGACTCAAGGAAGGCAGACATTATACTTGGTGAGGGAGGACACTTTGGTGAACTGAATCTATTAACTGGACGTAGATCTATTGCCAATGTTACTGTCCTAACACCAAAAGCACGGTTGATGTGTGTTTCGAAGAAAGACTACCAAAAACGTCGTGCGGCACTTGAGCCATTAATGAAGAAACTTTGGCTACGTAATGCACTACTAACTGTACCACTAATTTCCAAGTCGATGCTCCTGCCGCATGAAATTAATAGTCTTGTGCATAAGCTCGAACAAATATCATTCTCAAAAGGCAATGTATCATTTACTGGTAACATGCAATCGGCATTGTATATTGTCGAGGAAGGGAAAATACAAATAGCAGTAACAGATGGTGATGGTGTAGTGAATACATTCGATCAATATGATCATTTTGGTGAAAGTTCATTATTTGATGATAAGTACTTTGAACGTAAGAGTGTTCAGGTCCGAGCTGTACTGCCAACTGAGTGCATGATGCTTAGCCGCAGTGCAATAGTTGATGTTATTGGCAAGATAAATCGCCTTGGCAAACCTTTACTCCCAGTCTCGAGGAAGCTGATAAAAAATATGAAGATTAGTGATCTTACTTTGCACCGTATTCTCGGCGTGGGGATGTTTGGTCGGGTGTGGTTGGTCCAACATAAGAAACTGTCAACCGTATATGCACTAAAGGTTATGGATAAGCAAGAGATTATTGAGAAGAAAATGACAAAAGGCGTTACACGCGAGAAGAATGTCATGTCATCCGTGGAGCATCCATTTATATCAAATCTTGTATCAACATTTCAAGATAATCATTCTCTATTCATGCTCATGGACTACGTTCAGGGAGGAGAATTATTTGGGCTGATTTACAATGTCAGTAAGAAGGGCTATCTCTCGAATGATGCAGCTGCCTTTTACGGCGCGTGTTTGACCGAAGCGCTTTCTCATTTGCATTCCCGAAGCATTTGTCATCGAGATTTAAAACCTGAGAATATTCTCATTAATTCTGCTGGGTATATCGTATTGGTAGACTTTGGATTTGCAAAGGTCGTACTTGACAACACATTCACTACATGTGGCAGCCCAGAATATATGGCACCTGAGATTCTACTAGGCAAAGGTCATAGTTTTAGTGTTGATCATTGGGCAGTGGGGGTACTGTTATATGAAATGCTGGTTGGGCAGACACCGTTCATACATGTGGGTGCTACTCGAATGACACTCTTTCGACGAGTATGTAACAGCACATTTGCATTTCCCAATCCAAAGAAACATGGAATAGCAGTCAGTGAATCAGCGAAACTGCTAATACGTGGACTACTCAACAAATCCTGCACCGAACGACTGGGATCATCACTCACGCTTGGAGATGAGGAAATAAGTACGAATGATTGGTTTCAGGGATTGCTTACGGAATATAGAGATGCGTTCCTGTCACAAAAGGTATCGCCACCGTGGCTGCCGGATGTGACAGATGAGCTAGATGCATCGTACTTTGGGTCACATGATGATATGGAGAAGGAGGCATTTATCAAGAAGAAAGTATTATTAGACAAGCAGGCCCAGCGCTTGTTTGAAGGATTCTAACGTGTTGATTTGAATTTCATTAGTTATGGTTAGAATAGCTGTAACACTATTCATATGATGTGCATAGAAATATAAAGTATTCAAGACCTATTAATGAAAGAGCGGATGTTTTATTGTCTATTTACATGTGAGATCCATGTTACTCAAGAAATTTAGAGGAACGATACTCACCACCGGACTAAGTAATAGACAGCTCGATGGTAGAGAACTTGCTGTTCCGCAAGCTTAATCATAGGTGTGTCATCTGACTAAAAAGGGGTAAAAACTCAATGAGGTACTCATGCATCTATTTCTATGTGTTTCAGATTCCATTATTGGTTGATTATGTTTTAGAATGTATATATGCATCTCTTATCTCTTGATTCGCTTCTCATCTCGGCACAGGAATTATTGCAAGCTGCCAAAGTTGTGTCAATAGATTCCCTGTTGACAAAACCATCTTCCTCAAATGATTTGAAACATTTTATCAAGACATGCATGGCCTCAAAACACCCAGCTGATGCCGCAATCCTTAAATGCTTTATAGCACGTTCCGTATTTCCAAGATCTTTCTCGCAGCGTGCAAGGTCATATTTTGCCTGTTCGTGTCCAGCCATAGCCGTGGCTTCAAAGTGAAACATTGCCTTCTTCAACTTAGCTCCACATGTCGGCGACATGTCGGCGACATCGCCAAATGTCGCCAAATCTTGGCCGACATTGCGTGTCGTTGCGACACGGAAGAGTCCCCGACACACC
>Ga0247831_1004959_pt1 | contig 17155 bp, 17 predicted proteins | sample LaCruzMarch2015__9_FD_192406 | JGI IMG/M metagenome (GOLD analysis project Ga0247831, IMG submission 192406) | Freshwater microbial communities from meromictic Lake La Cruz, Castile-La Mancha, Spain - LaCruzMarch2015_1m | ecosystem: Environmental > Aquatic > Freshwater > Lake | place: Spain... | reverse complement strand
CCGGGTCAAGCACACCGCAGTTCTCGATGCAACGAACTTGAGCGCCCTCCAGCAAATCGGTGCTGGCGATTTCCCCATCGCGGTTGTCGCCATCGGTTCGTCAATCGAAGCGAGCGTGCTGATTACCACCAACCTGGTGGATCTCAAGGTTCCACAAATCTGGGCTAAGGCCATTAGCGAATCGCATGGAAAAATCCTGACCCGCATCGGCGCCCACCGCGTTGTCTATCCCGAGCGCGAAGCCGGGGAGCGCGTCGCGCACCTGGTCTCCGGTCGCATGATCGACTTCATCCGCTTCGATGACAACTTTGCGCTGGTGAAGATGTATCCACCGAAGCCCATCCGCGGTTTGTCACTCACCGACTCGAAAGTGCGCTCTAAGTACCACATCACTGTTGTTGGCGTTAAATCCCCCGGTAAACCCTTTACCTATGCCACCGAGAACACGGTGGTCAGTAACCACGACCTGATCATCGTCTCCGGGACCAACGAAGACATCGAAACTTTCGCGGCCCTCGATAAGTAACTAGTCCTTGGCCATATCCTCGGCTCGAGCGATGGCAGCGTTAGTCGCTAAGCGAATAATGCCGGCAATGTCAGCCTCGCCAAAGACTGCGAGCGCGGCCGCTGTTGTGCCAGCGGGACTCGTCACTGCTTCGCGCAACTTCTCTGGGGTTTCCCCCGACCGGGCCAGTAACTCTGCTGCTCCGCGGAATGTGCCCTCCACCATGACTCTGGCAGCCTCGTCACTAAACCCGCGCTCCTTGGCCACCTCGATGAAGCGCTCCATAAAGAAATACACATAGGCAGGCCCGGAACCAGAAATCGAACTCAGAGCGTTGATCTCGGATTCATGAACCTCAATCACCGCGCCAAAGGTTTCACACATCGCTTTAACCAGGGCCAGGGCGTCGTCACTCACCCGTGAACCTCGGGCTATCCCCGTCACACCGAGTCCCACCTGAGCTGGCGTGTTCGGCATCGTGCGGACTACCGCCCCCGGCCACACGGCCTCCATGCTCGAGAGCGTAATACCAGCAGCAACACTGACCATGATTGCCTCTGGCTTAGCACTCTGGGCAATCTCGGCGAGAAGGCCAATAATCTGTGCTGGCTTAACAGCCAGCACAATCACGTCGGCGTCGGCAACGGCAGCCGAGTTTGACTGGGGCACTAACTCAAGACTTTCAACAACAACGCCAGTTTCTCGGAGCTTGTTCGCGGACGCCTCAGAGCGGGTCGTGGCGCGAATACCAAGGGCGCCACCCCCCGGCTGGGCTAATCCCTGAAGAATCGCCCCACCCATGTTGCCGGTGCCAAGGATTGCAATCCGAGGAAGTTTTGTGCCCATGGGGCCAGTGTAGATTGAGTGGACCATAGAGACCCAACGTCGGGGAAGTGGCAGGTGATGTCATGAGTAGCAAGAAGAAATCCCACGGGAAAGCGCCAGAGCGCGAACCAATCCTTGCGGCGTTAGCTGGTTCACCCGATGTTCAGTCCGTCCTTCGCCTGAGCGCCGTCTCCGAGCCCGATGGCCACTGGGTGATTGCTGCAACCGTTGAGCTCATTGACTCGCTGCCTGTTTATGTCCTCTCCCACTCATTGGACGAGGCCAAGCGTCGGGTGCGCGAGGTTACGACGGACACGGCAGAGATATACATCGAACCCGAACTCGTCCGAGACCCTTCCAAGGAACATCCACCAACGGACGTTATTGTGATTAAAGCGTCCGACTAACTAGGAGAACACCATGGAACTCGTGAGAGACATCACTCTGATCGTTCACTTCCTCGGACTGGCCATGATTATCGGGCCCTTCCTGATTCACCTCCGAGCACACACGGGGTATGCGTTCTCCTGGGTTCTCACCGGGGGCACTGTTCAACTAGTGACGGGTCTTGCGTTGACCGGTCTCGCCGAGATGCGTCTGGCGGATGACCCCGAGCTGTCCCTGGACCACACAAAGATTGCGGTCAAGACGGTCCTCACGCTCGTGATCTTCATTGTGGCGCTGATTGCGTATCGTCGCCAAAAGAAGATGGGCCCGGGTGCGACACAGCGCAGCCTCTTGCCTCTGCTTCACGTGGCCGGGGCTTTGGCAATCAGCAACGTCATCATCGCCGTGCTGTGGCCAGGTGTGGTCAGCTAGGGGTCGTCAGCCAGGTGTCGTGAGTTAGGACTCTCGAGCCTGCTCGAAGAAATCAGTGAGTAGCGAGGCGCACTCCGCTTCCAGGACTCCACCAACCACCTCGTCGACGCGATGGGGTAGTGAGCGATCGCGGACCAGATCGTGAACGCTTCCCGCGGCACCGGCCTTGGGGTCCCAGGCTCCAAAAACTACGCGTGAAATTCGGGCTTGCGTTATTGCCCCCGCACACATCACGCACGGCTCCAAGGTGACCACCAGGGTGTGTCCGGAGAGGTTCGCTGTCTCGAGCGCGTGCCCGGCCAGGCGAAGAGCCACCACTTCCGCATGGGCGGTGGGATCGTGGTCCCGCTCTTTCTGGTTGCAGGCCTTAGCAACCACGACCCCGGCACCATCCACAACGAGGGCGGCAACCGGAACATCGCCGGTGTGGAGTGCTTCTCGGGCAACGTCCAGGGCGTGGCCCATGAGGTCGTGGTCGGTCACCATGAGCCCCACCTTATCCAGCTTCATGAGACCTGGCCCGAGAGGTAGGGTGAGCGTCATGGAGTTACACGTCGCCAACCATCCTCTGGTCTCCCACAAGCTCTCGGTGTTGCGTGATCGGGACACCCCCTCACCTGTCTTTCGGGCACTCACCTCCGAGTTGGTGACACTGCTCGCCTACGAGGCAACTCGTCAGATTCGGGTTGAAGACCACGACATCGTGACGCCTGTTCAGAAAACTGTGGGCAAGAAACTTGCCAAACCACGGCCCGTGGTTGTTCCTATTCTCCGTGCGGGACTGGGGATGCTGGAGGGTATGGTCGCCTTGTTGCCAAGCGCCGAAGTGGGATTCCTTGGCATGGTGCGCGACGAAGAAACCCTCAAACCCAGCGTCTATGCCGAGCGCTTGCCAGAGAACCTCGCTGATCGTCAATGTTTTGTTCTTGACCCCATGCTCGCCACCGGTGGGTCCCTACTGCAAGCCATCAAGTTCCTCGCCAACAAGGGCGCCTCCGATATCACGGCGGTGTGTCTTCTTGGCGCACCCGAGGGAGTGAAGGCTGTGGAGGAGGGCACCAAGGGGCTGACCGTCACCATCGTCCTTGGCGCTCTGGATGACAAGCTCAATGAGAGGGGCTTCATCGTCCCAGGCCTTGGCGATGCGGGCGATCGGTTGTATGGGACTGTCGGCTAGGCCCTCAAGGGACTTGACGGTTCGCCAACTAGCCGGCGATAATCGGCCCATGAACACTCTGGCCTTGTCGATGCTCCCGCAGGGGGCGCCTGAGTGTTGCGCTCGAATGTGTGACTAACGTCCCCTTCTTCCGCGGGCTAGGTGGCCCCCAAACGAATCGACAGCAATGACCACTTCTTCTCCTCGCGAACCTCGTGGGTTCGCACTCTATGTGGGCGTCACCGAAGCCGACGCCCACGCTGCAGGGATTTCTCTGGAAACCCTGGTCAAAGAACTCAAAAAGACCGTTGCCAACCACGTGCCAAGCGCTGATACCCACGCGGCTATCGCTCTAGCCCCGACCGGGTCGGGCGGAAACAACCTCGAGATTGTGCGCATGGCCCTGCACGACCCTCTAGCCCTGGCGAAACTGAAGCCTGCCGAGCCCAAGCGAGTCCTCTCGGTAGTCATCGACATCTCGCGGAAACGGGTGACCATTGACGGCGACGTCGCTCCGCTGACCTTCAAAGAATTCAGCCTGCTTCAGTTCCTGGTTCTTCGAGAAGGACAAACGGTCCGGCGGGAGCTGATTATCGAAGCCCTGTGGGCCGCGGGCGATGACGATATCCCGAACTCCCGAACAATCGACGTCCATGTGCGCCGACTGCGCTCGAAGCTTGGCCGCTATGAAGACATCGTTCGCACGGCGCGAGGGGCTGGCTACCGGTTTGACCGTCATGCGGATGTGACCATCCTCTATGGCGAGGCGCCGTCTCCCGACATGATCTAGGCCGATTTCCTCCGGAACAATCCTCGCTATAGACAGCGTTACCGTTTTGTTATATATTGGCCACATCGTCAGTTGTGCGCTCTAACAGCTTTCGTTCATGTGATTGCAAAACACTCTTGGTGCAAGGGAACAGGGTCGGTCGCTCGCCTCAGCGGCCGGCCCTCACCACGTTAAGCAAGCCCCACATGGACACCATCCAGCCTCGCCCTCTACGCTGACCTGGTGACCCCAAGCCCTAGCATCGTCTGGTTTCGTAACGACCTGCGCCTCGGGGACAATCCCGCACTCCACGCGGCCGTGGCGCGCGGCGAGTCACTGGTTCTGCTCTATGTTCACGACGAAGAGAGCCCAGGGTCCAGGCCCCTGGGTGGCGCCACGAAGTGGTGGCTCCACCACTCACTGATCTCCCTCACACAAGACATCGAAGCCCTCGGTGGATCGCTCACGCTGCGAAGAGGCCACGGAGCCACCGTTGTGCGCGAGGTAGTGCGCGAAACTGGGGCAGGTGCCGTGTTCTGGAACCGCCGCTACGGAGCAAACCGCGAGGTCGATGCAACACTCAAGACCGAACTGCGAGAGGCGGGTCTTCTGTGCGAGAGCTTTGCCGGGAACCTGCTCTATGAGCCCTGGACGATAAGAACGGGCGAGGATCGCCCGTTCCGGGTTTTCACCCCTTTTTGGCGGGCGTGCCTGGCCTCCGAGCCACCGAGGACGCCCCTCAGCCCGCCTTCGTCGCTCACCAGCGTGAGCGGACTTCCCTCCGAGCATGTGAGTAGTTGGGATCTTCTTCCCACCTCCCCGGATTGGTCCGCTGGTCTTGCAGAGATGTGGGAACCAGGCGAAGGCGGGGCAGCCAATCGCCTGAGTGATTTCGTGAGCACTGTCCTCAAGAACTACCACCGGCGGGATGAACCAGGGCCGGTAACAACCTCACGACTGAGTCCGCACCTGCGCTTTGGGGAGATTAGCCCCCACACCATCTGGCACGCCCTGGAGCGGACTTTGCCCTCTGATGCCCAGAAGAACAAGACCAAGTTCTTGAGCGAGATCGGGTGGCGAGAGTTCTCTTACAACATTCTCTTCCACTTCCCGGAGCTTGCGTCCAAGAACTTCAGACCAGAGTTTGATCGCTTTCCCTGGGGCGAACCAGAGGCCGGCGCCTTGAGGGCCTGGCAGAAGGGCCGCACCGGCGTGCCCCTCGTTGACGCAGGCATGCGCGAGCTCTGGCGGACCGGATATATGCACAACCGCGTGCGCATGGTCACCGCATCGTTCTTGATTAAGAACATGCTCACCGACTGGCGAATCGGTGAGGCCTGGTTCTGGGACACCTTGGTGGACGCCGATGAAGCAAACAATCCAGCGAGCTGGCAGTGGGTGGCAGGTAGTGGTGCGGACGCCGCCCCCTATTTCCGCGTGTTCAACCCGATGCTCCAGGCAGAGAAATTCGACCCCCAGCAGGAGTACATCTCTCGCTGGGTTCCAGAGATTGGCACCACCGACTACCCCGGCGAACCAATTGTTGACATGAAAGCAAGCCGGGATAAGGCTCTGGAAGCCTTCTCAGAACTTAAGGCCTCGCGCCCAACTGAGTGACGCATCTCGCCGAAATCTCTGCTGCCCTCTGCGCGGCCTGCACCACCGTTGCCCCAGAGACGAGCCCCGCGAGAATTCCGGCGTTGAAGGAATCCCCCGCGCCAGTCGGATCCACCATCGCTTCGATTGGTGCCGCCGGGATCGCCGTCAACGCTCCGTCTTCCCACACCAGAGCACCCTCACTGCCGAGGGTCGCGACGACGACGGGGAAACGCAGGGCTAGCAACCGGAGCGCCTCTGGAACATCAGACACCCCCGAGAGAATGGCCGCCTCATCCTCGTTACAGCGGAGGATGTCTGCTCCCGCAATGAGCTCCACAAAGCGTTCGACGCCGAAGTCCTGAAGAAAGCCTGCTGACGATGCGTCCACCATCACCTGGCACCCCACGCTCTGGGCGGTGGTGATAAAGGCAGACATGACTTCAGGCGTGTGGTGGTGAAAGATGCTGTAGCCGGTGAGGTGCACCACCCTGGCTGACTCCAGCAACACCAGCGGAATCCTGGTGGGATCTAGCTCGACGTTTGCACCGCGGTCACTGAGCATCGAACGAATTGCTCCCTCGACCAGAATGACGATGGTCCCGGTTGCGAACTCGGTATCGTGTTCGAGGTGAGCGGTCACACCCGCTGCAGCAAACTCGGCATCGAAGCGCTCGGCATCACCATGACCGACTCGTCCCACGAAGTCGACGTCAACCCCTTCGGCAGCCAACCACACAGCGGTATTGGCTGCAGAGCCACCAGACTCGCGAAGAATCCGCGCGGGCGTATCCGTATTGGGGCGCAAGGGCATCTCCACCCGGGCCACGACGTCATCGATAACATCACCGACAACGAGCGCGCGCTCAGGGTAAGTCATCGACGCGCTGCCCACGCGGTCGCAATCTCGCAACCAACCGCCACGTTATTGGTCACGAGATCGAGATTGACCCGAAGGCTCGCACCATCAGAGTTCTCCAAGACATGAGCCAACAGAAACGGCGTCACGTCATTGCCTCGAATGCCCTGCCGATCGGCGTCACTCAGAGCCTCGGCCAATAAGCGGTCGTGAATAGCGGGGTCCCACTGTTGGTGGGCGGGGACGGGATTGGCGACCACGATCCCCGCACGAAGCCCCAGCTCATCGCGGGCCGCCATGACCGCGGCAATGCCGGCTGCTGTGTCGAGGGACCACTCCAGCGAATAGGGGCTCTCCCTCAGCCAGAAGGCGGGAAAAACAGTGGTCTTGTAGCCAATAACGGGGATACTCAGGGTTTCCAGCCGCTCGAGCGTGGCGCCAATATCAAGGATTGATTTCACCCCGGCAGAGACCACCGTGATCGGGGATGCCGCGAGCACAGATAAATCCGCTGATTCGTCGAAAGTCTCGCTGGCTCCACGGTGAACGCCCCCGAGGCCACCAGTGGAAAAGACGCGAACCCCCGCCTGACTGGCCAAATACGCCGTAGAGGCGACCGTGGTGGCACCGGAACGCCCAGCACCCACCAGCACGGGCAACTCACGAACACTGGCCTTCGGAATGTCCTCGGTAGCAATGCGCTCAAGCTCGGCAGCACTCAGGCCCACCGTGGGGACTCCGTCAATCACCGCTACGGTCGCTGGCACGACACCAGCGGCCCTGACCTGGGCCTCCCAGCGCTGTGCCGCCTCAAGATTCTGGGGCCGGGGGAGACCGTGGGCGATGATGGTGGACTCCAGTGCGAGAACCGGGCGAGAATGCTCGAGCGCATCCTGAACTTCGGGCGATAACTTCACAATGCTCACACCCCTAGGTTATTGGTCCTCACGGCAACTCATCGCGTGGTCGATCGGACGCGGAATCAGAGTCGTCTCTTTACTACAACTGGCCCCTGATGTCCCAGAGGTCCGGGAAGAAGGGGTTGAACAACGTGCTCGCCAAGTAGGCGACACCGGCAGATCCGCCGGTGCCCTTCTTGCGGCCAATAGTGCGCTCCACCATCTTCACGTGGCGATAACGCCACTCACCTAGGCCCTCATCCACATCCACGAGCGCTTCACACACCAGCGAGGACTCGGGGTCGGTGTGGTGAAGGTTAACCAGCACCTGCTGGACGTCCTCGCGGGCTTCCCACGGGACAGTGACGTCGCGATTTCGCACATCTTCTGGCATAGCGTGTCCGCGGGCGTGGCAATACGCAAGAGCTGAATCCCACACACTCGGCCTCGACATCGCTGCCTCCACGGCAATGCGGGCAGGGGAGCCTGGGACCAAGTGCTCGGCCATTTTCATTCCACTGCCGTGCTCTGCGTTTTCACCGGCATAGTCACGGCGCCCAAGGACCGCCTCCAGCTCGCGAAACTGCGCCGACTGGAACCCACTCGCCGAAGACAGACGGGCGCGAAATGACTGGAACTGCAAAGGGGTCATCGTCTCCAGAACATCAATCTGTGCCACACAGATCTTCATGATGGTGCGCACTCGCCCCAGGAGCGCAAGGCAGCGGTGGGTGTCACCGCTCTCCAGGGCAGGCTGAAGAGCGGCCAATTCATGGAGTATTTGCTGGAACCACAGTTCATAGACCTGGTGGATGGTGATGAAGAGCAGCTCGTCGTGCTCGGGGCCATCAGAGAGTGGCTCCTGCAAGGACAGCAGTTCCGCAATTTTCAAATAGCTCGTATAGGTCACTGCCTTCTCGTGAGAGCCAGTCATTAGGTGACCCGGCTCTCATCTGGCGCGACGCTGCGGTAATCGCCACTGGCCACCAAGTCCCGCAGCCGATCAAAGCCATCCCACACTTCACCGTAGGAGGTGGCAAGTGGCGAGATTGCGAGCCTGATGGCACTGGGTTCCCGGTAGTCGGGAACCACGTTCTTAATTTTGCGCAGCGCCAGCGCAATCTGCGCTGCATCGGGGTGAGTAATGATGATGTGGCCGCCTCGATGCCTGGGTTCACGCGGTGTCCCGAGTTCGAAACCCAAGGGCACCAACCACTCATCCACCAGGGCGATCATGAGCTGCGTGCCAAGAGCCGCCTTCGCTTCAATCGCGCGAATCCCTGCCCGTTCAATCATCTGATAGCTGGCTTGGACCGCGCGGATACCGACGATGGACGGGCTTGCAACCTGAAAACCACGGATATCGCCAGATTTCTCGAACCACGGCCCCATCACAAACTGGTCCCTCTGAGCGAACCACCCCTGGATGGGAACGTGAAGCTCAGCCTGGAGGGCTTTCCGCACAAACAACCAGGCCGGTGAGCCAGGACCCGAATTGCCGTATTTGTAGGTGCAACCAACAGCTAAGTCAATCTCGTTGCCATCGAAGTCCAGATCAATGGCGCCACCGGCATGCGAACAATCCCACAGCATGAATGCTCCCGCTGCCTTCACGGCGCGTGAAATCTCGCGAAGCTCTGGCCTAGCGCCCGAGCGATAGTTGATTGCCTGAAGGGTGACCAATGCGACGTCATCCGTGAGGAAGGGGGCAAGCAAGTCGGCCGTAAGTCGCTCGTGCTCGGCGGGCACGGAGACGGCGCCCGGGCCACCACTGCCATCCGTGTCGAGTGTGATCAAATTCAAGCCGTGGTGGGCTGCGATCCCCTCAAGGATGTAACGATCGGTCGGAAAATTGGCGGAATCAATGATGATGGTTTTTCGACCAGGCCTCGCCGCAATCGCTGCGAGGGCCAACTGGTAGAAATTCATCGACGTGGTGTCACACACCAGTGTTTGGCCGGGGCCTGCGCCAAGCGTGGCTCTGGCGAGAAGGTCACCGGCCACCTGCGCCTCGTCAATCCAGTGGGACCAGCCCCCGACGAGCTCAGTTCCCCATTCGCTGGTCAGAAAAGAATTGACGGCCTCAATCGTTGCCAGAGGAAGGCGACCCAGAGAGTTGCCATCCAGATAACACTGCTCTAGATCCGCGTGGAAAAACTCTGCTCGGAAAGACGCTAGAGGATCCTTACCATCGAGAGCCTCAGCGGTGGAGCGATCGGTCGGGTTGCCAGGGAAAGAGTGAGCCACCAGCCCAGCTTACGCCGGCTGGTAACTATCCGAAGCGGCCAGTGACGTAGTCAAGGGTCTTCTGGTTGGCGGGGCTCGAGAAGATTTTGTCGGTCTTGTCGTGCTCGACCAGCACACCAATTCGGCTACCCGCAGCGTCATCGGAGGCCACCGTGAAGAAGGCCGTTCGATCTGCAACACGAGCAGCTTGCTGCATGTTGTGGGTCACGATGACAATCGTGTAGTCCTTCTTGAGCTCGTTCATCAAGTCTTCGATCTTGAAGGTCGACACCGGGTCAAGGGCCGAGCAGGGCTCGTCCATCAAAATCACTTCAGGCTGGACAGCGATGGCCCGTGCAATACACAGCCGCTGTTGCTGACCACCGGACATCCCAAAGGCGTTGTCCTTCAGGCGGTCCTTGACCTCATCCCAGAGTGCGGCACCGCGAAGAGCTTGCTCCACGATGTCGTCCATGTTGCCCTTGACACCAAGCGTCTTCGGGCCGAAGGCGATGTTCTCAAAAATCGACTTGGGGAACGGGTTTGGCTTTTGGAAGACCATACCGATGGTCTTCCGGACCTGGACCGGATCAACATCCGAACCGTAAACGTCCTGCCCGTGATACAGGACCTCGCCTGTCACTTTTGCCCCGGGGATTAAGTCATTCATGCGGTTGAGGCTGCGCAAAATCGTCGATTTGCCACATCCGGAGGGGCCAATCAGAGCGGTAATCTCATTTTCATAAACGGGTAGGTTCACGTTCTGCACGGCGAGATTCGCGCCGTAGTAGACAGAGACATCCTTCAGGGTAAAGACCTCGTTTGGCACTGTTTCTTCTCCAATGGGTACGTTCATGATTCCCTCTCCTACCAGGTTCTCTCATAGCGGGCACGAAGCCAGATGGCGAATGAGTTGATAACAAACAACACAACCAACATCAACAACACGCCCGCAGCCGCCAAAATCTGGAACTCTTCTTGCGGACGACCGGCGTACTGGTAAATCAACACAGGAAGGGCTGAGTAACCACCCTCAAAGAAATTCGGGGGGAAGGTCACAAAGGTGAGCGCTCCCACGAGCAGCAGCGGTGCGGCCTCTCCAATCGCCCGGGCAACAGCCAGAATGACGCCTGTCAACATGCCGGGTACTGCCGCTGGTAGTACCTGGAGCCACACGGCCTGCCAGCGGGTCGCTCCAAGCGCGAGCGAGCCTTCCAAGATGGACGACGGAACGGCCTTAATGGCCTCTCTCGAGGCCAAGATCACCGTTGGCAACACCAGCAGCGCGATTGTCGCTGAACCGGCGGCTGCGACAAGCCCCAGGTTGAAGGGGGCTCGAACAAAGAAGGCAAGGCCAAGGATCCCGAAAACAATGGAGGGAACACCGGCAAGATTTTGAATGTTCAACTCGATCAGCCGGTTCCACCATTTGGTCTTGTCAGCGAACTGCTCGAGGTAGAGGGCGGCGCCCGCCCCCAGAGGAATGATGATTGCAATCACGCCAGCAATAATCTGCAGGGTTCCTTGGATAGCCACGCTAAAGCCCGCAGTTGCGCGGTTGACCGTCGAGGGCCCGTTGAAGATTAGATCGAGGTCGAGCCTAGTGCGCCCCTCGACAAAGGCCCAGGCAAGAATCGCGGTGATTGCCACGAGCGAAATGGTGAGCGCTAGCAACATAACCGACAGGAAAAGAACACCGGAAACCTTGCCCTTGTTGTCTGCCGAGGCAAAACGGTTCTGAACTACCAGACCCGCACCAGCAGCCGCGAAGCGGCTCCGGGCTGGCAACTTGTTGAAGGAATCAGACATTAGTCGTACACCTCCCGGAAGCGGTTCACGAAGCGAATGGCCAACATGTTCATTGCGAGCGTGATGGTGAAAAGCAGTGCACCGACAGCGAAGATGGTGTCGTAGACGATTGATCCCACAGCAATCTCACCGGTGGCGCGGCTCGCGATATAAGCCGTCATGGTTTGGATTCCCTCGAAGGGGTTGAAGTTCAGTTGGGGGGAACCAGCCCCAGCCACGAGCAGCACAACCATCGTCTCTCCGACCGCCCGAGAAGCGCCGAGGACGAAGGCAGCAATAATGCCAGAGAACGCTGCCGGAACAACAACACGGAGCGCTACGCGCATCTTGCCAGCGCCGAGGGCGTAGGCGCCCTCGCGCAGGGCCCTTGGCACCGAACGCATGGCATCATCGGCAACCGAGGAAATCAGGGGAACGATGATTAGCCCCACAGCAATTCCCGCGACGCCGGTAGAAAACAGGCCACCCCAGGGGAGCCACGGGGTCAAGTATTCGATGAAGGGCCGCAGCCAAAAAAAAGCGAATAAGCCCACAGCAACCGTGGGGATGCCCTCGAGAACCTCGAGGATTGGCTTGATGGTTTTGCGAACACCCTCCGGCGCGTACTCGGAGAGATAAATGGCGGAGAGCAAGCCCAGCGGGATTGCGACCGAGAGAGCGGTGACGACCACCATGAGCGTTCCCACAACAATCGGAATGACACCGTACTGAGGCCTCGCGAACCCGGGCGACCATTCTGTCGCCGTGAAGAACTCAACGATGGAAATCTCGGAAAAAAATCTTGGCAGTGGTTGGAGAAGAGCCAACACAATCGCGGTCGTCACTGCGACCGAGATCACCGCTGCGATGAAGAGGAAGGCGATGATTACCTTCTCCCCGTAGTGGGGGTGCTCGGCGCGGAGCGAGACTCTGCGAGCCCCACTCCGCGCCGACACAACAGATGAAGACATTAGTTCAAATCTCCCAATCTCTCCATCGTCCCAGTGTGTTACAGACTAGCTATCCAGCAAGCGCTGCGACAGCAGCGAGCTGCTCAGCCTTCTGGTCTTCGGTCAGTGGGACCAGACCAGATGCTGCTGCGATCTCTTCGTTGCGCTCCACCATGAAGGTGTAGAAAGCAACGACCTCTTCGCGACCGAGTGCCGAAGCAGCGGGGAAGCTGTAGAGCGAGCGACCGAGTGGGGTGTAGGTACCAGCGAGCAGGTTGTCAATGGTGGGCTCGTTGCAGCCTTCACCACTGTCAATTGCCAGTGCCTTCACGGTGTCGGAGTACTCCTGGTAGAAGGAGAAGGGGATGAATGCCATGGCGCCGAGGCCACCAGAGACACCCTGAACGGCCTGGTTGTCGTCCTCACCGATGTTGTTGTAGTCGGTGCGGATGTTGCCACCCTCGCCGTTGATTTCTTCAGTGAAGAAGTCAAAGGTTCCAGAGTCGGTTCCAGGACCGTAGAGGACGATTTCCTCGCCAGCCAGGTCTCCAGCCTCAATACCGGGGATTTCGCCCCAGGTTGCGATGGTGGAGTCAAGGTTCCAGATTGCGTTCAGAGCCTCCACCGAGATGCACTCGAGGGGGTTGTCCATGTTGACAACGACCGAGAGAGCGTCGTTAGCAACGGTGACACGGGTGTACTCAATGCCGGCCTCAGCACACAAAGCAGCTTCTTCTTCCTTGATGTCACGCGAGGCGTTTGAGCCATCGGTCTCACCGTTACAGAACTTCTCGAAGCCACCACCGGTACCGGAGATACCAACGGTCACGGCAACGCCGGGGTTCTCGATCATGAAGAGCTCAGCCGCAGCCTCAGCGAAAGGGCCAACGGTGCTGGAGCCATCAAGCAAGATGGTGCCGGAAAGCGCGGGTGCTTCCTCGACTGCGGGTGCCTCGGCAGCGGGTGCCTCAGCTTCTTCGGCTGCGCCTGCACATGCAGACAGAACCAATAGTCCGGCAGCTGCGAGAGCGGCCGAAGCAATGAAGTTTTTCTTCACTGTGTATTTCTCCTCTTGGGCTTGGTGTAGACAGAAATTTCTGTCCTGGCACTAGGGTTGTCAGAGCACCTAGACAGCAAGTAGTCGCATGGTTAACGTCAGGCAAACAATCCGGCAAACCCTCATCCAGTGGTCGAGCGCCTAGTCTGGAGCCTCACGACATCACTGGGAGGAATCTTATGAAGGCAGTACTTGTGTCCCAGCACGGCGGCCCCGAGGTACTGGCCTATTCCGATGTGCCTGAGCCCGAAATTACGCCCTCTGAATTGTTGGTAAGGGTTGCGGCCGCCGGTATCAACTACATCGACACCTACCAACGCTCTGGCATCTATGCCATGACCCTCCCCTACACCCCAGGCCTTGAAGGTGCCGGCACGGTGCTCGAGGTGGGATCCGATGTCACCGGCTTCGCAGTCGGTGACACGCTCGCGTGGACCAGCCAGCTCGGCAGTTATGCCGAGGTTGTGGCGTTAGATGCCTCCAAGGCCGTCAGTGTTCCCTCCGGGATTGAACCAACCCAGGCGGCCCAAGCAATGCTGCAGGGCATCACGGCCCATTACTTGATCACCAGCGTCTTCGAGATAAAGCCTGGCACGAGGGCTCTTGTCCACGCTGCTGCCGGTGGTGTGGGACTACTGCTGTGCCAAATGATTTCGACCCGAGGCGGCACCGTCATTGGCACGGTCTCGACAGAAGCAAAAGCTGCAGCCGCCAGCGCGGCTGGCGCAGCCCACGTCATTCGCTATGACAAGGAAGACTTCACGACCCGCGTTCGGGAGCTGACCGGTGGAATCGGCGTCAATGTGGTCTATGACGGGGTCGGAGCCTCAACGTTTGAAGGGAGTTTGCGAAGCCTCACACCCCGCGGAATGATGGTGCTGTTTGGCCAAGCAAGCGGTCCAGTGGGGTCTTTTGACCCACAAATCTTGAATTCCTTAGGCTCGTTGTCACTGACTCGACCCTCGCTCATGAACTTCATCCAGACTCGCGAGGAACTGCAGTGGCGAGCCAGTGAGGTGTTCGAGGCGATGCTCTCAGGAGATCTCACTCTGACCCTCGGTGGTTCCTACCCCCTGTCTGAGGCAGCGCAGGCCCACAGAGACTTGGAAGGGCGTAAGAGCTCCGGCAAGCTCATCCTTGTTCCGTAGGCACTTCGCGAGAGACGGGGTAGTTTTAGGGAATGAAGATTCTGCTTGTGGGCGCCGGTGGCGTCGGAAATGCTCTGGCCAAACTTCTTGCGACACGTGACTTTTATGAGAACGTCATTGTTGCCGACTACGACACGTCCCGGGCGGAAGGTGTGCTGGAGTGGATTGCAGGGCGATTCCCCGAAGCGCGAGCCAGGTTTAGCGCCGAACACATCGACGCCTCAGCACCGGAGAACGTCACCGCTTTGGCCAAGAAGCACGGCGCGACCGTAGTCATGAACGCGGTAGAGCCCGCGTTCGTGCAGAGCATCTTTCAAGGTGCTCTAGACGCAGATGCCGATTACATGGATATGGCCATGAGCCTGTCTATCCCCCACCCCACCGACCCCTACAACACCCCGGGAATCAAACTCGGTGACTGGCAGTTTGACAGGGCCACCGAGTGGGAAAAAGCCGGGCGTCTCGCCCTGATAGGCATGGGCGTGGAGCCTGGAATCTCGGACGTATTCGCTAAATACGCCAGCGATCACCTCTTTAGCGACATTGATGAGATTGGCGTTCGTGACGGTGCGAACCTCGTCGTCACGGACGACGAGGGCAAGGAAATCTTTGCGCCCTCGTTTAGCATCTGGACGACGATCGAAGAGTGCCTCAATCCCCCGCTGATCTGGGAAAAAGACCGCGGGTGGTTCACCACCGAAGCCTTCAGCGAGCCCGAAGTGTTCATGTTCCCCGCCGGCATCGGGCCAGTCGAATGTGTCAACGTTGAGCACGAAGAAGTCTCCCTGGTTCCTCGTTTTCTCAACGCCAAGCGCGTGACCTTCAAATACGGCCTTGGCGCAGAGTTCATTGGGGTCCTGAAGACCCTGAACCTCTTGGGGCTCGATAAAGTCGCCCCGGTGAGCGTTCGCACTGCACCTGGACCCGATGGCAAACGCGGCAAGGCGGAGGTGTCACCGCGCGACCTAGTCGCCGCGGTGCTGCCCGACCCCGCCACGCTCGGTGACCGGATGACTGGCACCACCTGTGCAGGGGTCTGGGTGACCGGCACGGGCAAGGACGGAAACCCGCGCGAGGTATTCCTCTATCACGCCAGTGACAACGAGTGGACGATGAAGAACTACGACTCCCAATGTGTGGTGTGGCAGACCGCTTTGGCTCCAGCCATTGCGCTTGAGCTTCTAGCACAGGGCGTCTGGTCAGGCACAGGCGTGCTTGGTCCAGAAGCCTTTGATGCTAAGCCGTTCCTCGAGCTGATGGCACAGCCTGAAGCCGAGGGCGGCTATGGCCAGGCTTGGGGATTCGAGGAGCGCTAAGCGAACTTTCCGGCCGTCATCTTTTTGCGTGGCCACCAGAAGGCATCGCCCGCGATAAAGGCCGTCGCTGGTACGACGACAGTTCGGACCAACAGGGTGTCGATCAACACGCCGATACCCACGATGATTCCCACCTGGAACAGCGCAATCAGTGGCAAAACACCCAGGACAGCGAAGACCGCCGCGAGCAAAATACCGGCACTCGTAATCACGCCACCCGTGGCACCGAGGGCCTTGATCATGGCCGGTCTCGTGGGCTGGCTCACCGACCCCGCCATCGCAGCAGCTTCTTCCCGGGCTCGTGAGACCAAGAAGATGTTGTAGTCAACACCGAGTGCCACCAAGAAGAGGAACGAATACAGGAAGACGCTGAAGTCCAGCCCAGACATTCCAAAGACGTTCTCAAAGAGGAGCCAGGCGGCTCCAACTGCCGAGAAGAACGACAGGACCACGCTCGAGAGCAGCAAAATCGGCGCCAAAATTGCCTTCAGGAGAAGAACCAGCACGATGAAGACCAACAACAAAATGAGTGGGATTACGAGAAGTTGATCTCGCTCATAGGCTTGCTTCACAGCTAACCTGGTCGCGTCGTCGCCACCCACCAACGCGCTGGCACCAGGGACACCCGAAACGACTTCTCGGAGTTCACCAATGGCCGCGTAGGCCTCGTCGCTTCCGCCCTCGGCGTCGAGCACAACGTCGATCTGCGACTGGCTGTCGTTAGAGTTGACAATTTCGGCACTGGCAACAACGTCGAGTGTCAGTGCCGCCGTGACAACATCCTCAGCCTGGTCGTTGTTCGCAACGACCCTCGCTGGGGCACTCGTGCCCGCGGGGAAGGCTTCGGCGAGGACCTCAATACCGGTCACAGCCTCTGGCTTAACTCGGAACTGTTCAGTTTCAGGAATTCCAATGGTCACGCCGTTTCCACCGATAGTGAGAGCGCCCAGGATCGCGACACCGACAATGGCCACGGTCACGGGGCGCTTGCTGACTCGGGTTCCAAGCCTCGCCCACCAGCCGGTTTCCGCCTTGTTCACATCACCAAAACGGGGAACAAAAGGCCAGAACAAACCGCGGCCAAACACGACAATCGCAGCGGGGAGAACCCCGAGAGCCGCAATCATGGCGACAACCACACCACTGGCACACACAATGCCAAGCGCTCGGTTACCGCCAAGCTCGGCAAAAGACAAGGTAAGTAGCGCGAGCGTCACGGTTCCACCGGAAGCGATGATGGCC
>Ga0247831_1004958_pt1 | contig 17167 bp, 17 predicted proteins | sample LaCruzMarch2015__9_FD_192406 | JGI IMG/M metagenome (GOLD analysis project Ga0247831, IMG submission 192406) | Freshwater microbial communities from meromictic Lake La Cruz, Castile-La Mancha, Spain - LaCruzMarch2015_1m | ecosystem: Environmental > Aquatic > Freshwater > Lake | place: Spain... | reverse complement strand
CGCCTTCTACAACCCCCGCCGCAGGCACTCAGCCCTAGGCTACAAAAGCCCAATCGAGTTCGAGAACACAACTCCCGAACCCGTCACATAAACCCGAGATCGCTCTCCACTTTTTCAGAGCAAGTCCATACCGTAGTCACCTAAGAAGCCAGCTACAGAACGCCAATCCATTTGCGCTGTGTTTGAAATCTGAACCTGAACTTGTTCTGCCCGAATTATTTCTAAATTAAGCTCACGGCAGTTCATCTGTGAGATCTCCGAACTGGAAAGCGGGGTAGCGATAGGATAGCGCTTTGTAGCGCAGGCCCCAAGTGCCATAACGCCAACCAACATAGCGCCCACTAAATATTTTTTCATTTTTAGCCCTCAAATTTTCAGCCTTTGCCAACACGGCGAAGCTAAGATGGCTCCGATTAGGTCAAGGCGCCAAGGCTTCAAAACCGAAGATTGATCACATAAAAGGTGAAGTCGCTGTAAACTGTAATGCTACTGAAAAACAGACAACAAACAACAATGTCCGTTGGTTTTGGTTTAGTCGTGACTCATTGCTTTCAAATCTACTCAAGTTCCATCCAAAACTTGGATACTCATCACCGCTGAGCCCAAGTTTTAGCCTAGCGCCGTAGAAGGCGTTCCATCAGGAATGCACCGCTTTCAAGCAACACCAAAAATTTATCCTTGTTCGCGTTCAGCCCAAAGACTTAGAACGGTTCAAGGCCGCACTCCGCTTGCCTTGAAGCCGTCCTTCAAGTTTTACAGCCAACTCAATCGCGTCAAGGCTCGCTGCGCTCATAGGCCTTGACCCGCCTGAGTTGGCGGGCATCGCCCCGAAGCAATGGCCGTCTGTTTGAGGCGGTCAAGGGCAGAAGCGACTTGTTAAGCCCTAGCCTGAAAGGCGGCGGCTAAATCGACCCTTGAGGGCCTCAATCAGATAACTTCTGACTCGATGAAGCGCTTTTGGACAGGCGCAGCCTGCACCAAAACGCTTCCGATGCACTTACTTTAAGCTCATTACCAAAGGCACCGTCAACGCACAGGGATGGTGCAGTCCTACAGGACTGCACCCTACAGCTAAAGCGCTGCGCCCCAACCAACCGGCCAATAAAACCCTGTGTCCAACCTTAAAAACCCATGTTAGGCTCCACCTTAGGGCTTCGCTGGTTGGGGGTGGAATGGCTTGTAATCGACATGTGCTTTCGCTTGGTTTGATCTTTACGATGTTGTTGGCTGTGACCGGATGCGCGAGCGATCCATTGATGCTCAATATTGTTAGCGCGCCGGAGGCTCTCAATCACGGCAAGCTCAATTCCACAAGCGATACCAAGCCAATCTCCGATCTTCCCGGCGGCGGCATGCTCTATGCGACCGATCGCGCCCCGGTGGGGAGCTCTGAGACCGGGTTTTATGGTGGCGTTCGCAGTCAAGCTTTGCGGGTTGGCCTGGCAAAGTTGGAAGTGGGCGACAGCGACCTGACTTGGGAACAGGCGCGAGAGATTTCCATTCTGAAGAATAAAGCGGCTAATTATCCGCTACGCGTGACGGGCGTGGAAGAATTCGGTGCCCTAGACCGCCGCACGCCTTTAACCGAGGATGGGGTGAGTGATGAGGCGGGCGCTGCGCGGGCCCGCTTTGCAAAGGCGATCAATGAACGTCTGGAGCAATCGTTGCAAAAAGACGTATTCATCTATGTGCACGGCTATAAAGTCGTCTTCGAAAATCCGGTGCTGGTAAGTTCAGAGCTCTGGCATTTCTTGGGTTATGAGGGTGCGTTTATTGCGTTTTCTTGGCCATCGACGCCCAAAAGCACCGCCTATTTTGGCGATATTGACGCAGCAGCTGGCATGGCGCGCAATCTTCGTGAACTCATCGAGTTTGTGGAAACCTCCACCAAGGCAGAGCGGATCCATATTCTGGGTTATAGCGCCGGCACCCGCATGGTCGCGCGCGCGATGGAGCAAATCTCCCTGATCAACCGGGGCCGCGAGGCGGACCCCAAGCGCCTCGGCCACAAGCTTGAAAACGTCATGCTGGTCAGCAGCGATATCGACCGGGATGTATTCTCGGCCTATTTGGCGGACGGCATCCTTGGGTCTCAGCGGCATCTCATCATTTACGGATCACAGCGCGACCAAGCCTTGCAGATATCCGGCTTAGTAACCGGCCACAAGCGGCTGGGGTCCACCATGACATCCAGCGAACTGACCCCCGCCTTTCGTCGCTTGTTGACAGACAATAAGGAACGAATTTCCTACATCAATGTCTCCAATGCTGAAGACATTACGCTCGATAACGGACACGGCTATTTCCGTTCCAGTCCTTGGGTCAGCGGCGACATTTTGATGAAGCTCGCCTATAGACTGCCTCCGGAAGAAAGAGGCCTAGTGCGCGACCCGTCGACCGGGATCTTGTCGTTTCCCCCAGACTATCTGCAACGCATGGCTGCGATACAATCGGCGAGCTACGCAGCCCTGTGCTCAAACCAGTCCACAACAACGGCACATACCCCAAACTGTAAGGCGAAACCGCTGCCTACGCCGTCTAAGAAGTGAGATCAAAGGCGCGGGTTTGGTCGCGTGTATTCCTTTCGGGGGGTTAGGTCTAGCTTGTGGCTTGGTCTACCCCTCCAAAAACGCCAATAGCGGCACGATACTCGCCCCCGCATCCTCCTCATGCGGTACATGCCCAAGGTTGTCGAAGGTCGTCAGCGATGCATTGGGCAATGCTTTGAGATAATCTTGGGCATTCGCTACCGGGATCAAAGCGTCTTTTTGGCCCCACATCAGCAAGACGGGCTGTGTGATTGTGGGCAGGATCGGACGGGGGTCTAGGAGGACCGTCTGCTGCATGCGGGCCAACAAAGCATCTCGGCTGCCGGGGGCCAGCGTAAGGTCGTAATAGCGGTCAAAAACTGCCTCGGTCAGGCGCTTGGGGTCGGCGTAAGCGGCCTCAATATTGGGCCGATAGAGGGCTTTGGGCAGGACATAGGACATCACAGACAAAAGGGCCGGCACCTCGGCCTTCTGGCCATAGGCAAAGCCGGGGCTTGCAAAACCATCGGGCGAGATCAACACCAGCTTGCTGACCCGGTCTGGATGCTTGGCCGCGAACGTCCACGCAATCCTGCCGCCCAAGGAATTGCCGACAAAGACGGCTTGTCTGATGTCCAGCTTGTCCATGAGCTTGAGGATGAGGGCTTGGGTGCGCGCGTCGGTATAGTCTCCGCTCGGGTCTGGATCAGATAGGCCAGCGCCAGGCGGGTCAAAGCGCACCACGCGATACGCGCGTTCTAGCGGCCCTGCCCAGCCGTCCCAGCTCTGTAGGCTAGAGCCAAAGCCGTGCAGGAGAATGATCGTCAGGGCAGATTTAGGGCCAGTATCGCGGACATGCAGACGAAAGCCGCCGATATCGACAAGGTCGCTGGGACTGTTCAGATAGCGCGCCTCAAGCTGATCCCGTGACCGATCCGGGGTCCAAAGCCAGAAGGCTAGCGCTAGAACAAGGATCAGGCCGATGGCACCTGCTAGCTTAAGTGTCATTGCATCCCTGCCTTCATTACCTTTTTACTGATCGCACAAACTTGCTTAGAAACCTAGTTGTTACTCTATCCTAGATACTTATGATGGCGAGGTGTCTGCACCAAGCGAAGGAGTAAGTCGTTGAAAAAAGCGATCCTGTGTCTGCCCTTGCTACTCGGTGCCTGTGTGTCGCCCTCTGGCTTGTCTGGCACGGTGCCAAACCCAGAGGATGCTAAATATAGCTCGCCTAATTGCCGCGCTATCCGCGCAATGGCGGCAGAACATGACTTCACGTCTGCCTCTCGTTCGGGCTTGGCCTTGGGCACGGAAGAACCACGCGGGCGGATAAAGACCGTCCCTTCAACTAAGGATGTTGCCGCTTATCAAGGCCGGCGTCCTATGATTGAAGCTGGCGTGCGGGATCTGTGTACTTCCTAACGCTTTAGGCCCCTCACCTTTTTTGGCGCGGCTGATCACGCCGCCAGTCCCAAGGGGCTTCAAAACTACCATTCCACATGCCTGCCTTGGCGGCCTTAGCCTCTGCTTCATAGGGTCGGTACGCTTTCGAATAGCGCCGAAAGGCCAGTGCATGGCCGTTGCGCACCATCCAAGCCTGTAGGTCTTCCCCCGCCACCGAACATCGCGCCACGACGCGGTCATAACGGTCTTTGCCGGTCGGCTGGCAGGAGACCACCCGCGCGCCCACTTTATCGGCCAAAGCAAATGCCGCGCGCTGGCCACATCGATAGGCTTTGCCCGATTGATCCAGACAGGTTTGCGCAGATTCCGGGGCGTCTATGCCGAACAGGCGAATGCGCGTGCCTTGAACTTCCAAGGTATCGCCATCAACGACCGAGGCCCTGCCCTGCACGGGCACCGCCGATGCTTTGGCTGCCGCCTCCATGGGAAGCCAAATCAGGCCGCAAAAAGCGACTAGACATAAAATACTTTTAGTTGTATTATTTATTGCGCTACTTTTAGGAAAACACATGAACGCGACACACTTTAAAACACTACTGGCTGGCCTCATCATGGTTTGTGCGCCAGTGCAACTCCAGTCTTCGCCCGTTCAGGCTGGCGTCGTGAGCGCGTCGGAATATAGTGTCGGGCGTTGCAGCGGCTGTGGCTGTCGCGGAGGCCCCGGCTGGCGCTCTAAGCGCACAGGCCAATGCGTGGGCTGGGAAAACCTCGCAAGAGAATGCGGTAATCCTCCGAGCCCAAAGCGGTGTACGAAGGAAAACTAAATTTACTGAGGTGTTTCGGCTACTTAGGCGTCGAAGCCAACAAAGGTGGTGGCGTCGGCCACACTCTTGCGCTCTGACACCACCGCATTGGCTGGGAAGGTCTCGTCTGGCCAGCCTAGCGCAATGCTCTTCATGATGACTTGATCGTCTGCAATGCCGGCATGTTCGCGCACGACGGGTGATTGCATAATGCCTTGGCTGTTGATCACAGCGCCCAAGCCACGCGACCAAGCTGCGTTGACCAAAGCGGTTGCCACTGCCCCACAATCAAACGGCGTATCGTCACTGCCATCGAGGACTTTGTCATAGGTGATGATGATACACACCGGCGCATCAAACTGGCGAAAGCCGCGCAGGACCCAGTCCTGCCGCATGACTTGATCTTCCCGCGCGATCCCCATGGCGGCGAACAATTGCTTGGCAACGCCCACTTGGCGATCCCGGTGCACGCCCGCAAAGGCCCCGCCAATGCGGAACTCCCGCGAGTGCGGCACGCCAGCCAGATTACGCTCCGTATTGCCAGCGCGAATGCGGTCCAAGGGCTCACCCGTCAGCACATAGAAGTTCCAAGGCTGGGTATTCATTGAAGATGGCGCGCGCATGGCCAGCGCCAAAATCTCTTCGATCAGCTCTTTCGGCACAGGGTCAGGCTTATAGCCACGGATACTGCGACGCCCCAAAACAACTTGATCGAATTCCATGTGATACCCCCGAAGCATTTTACGCGTAACAAACTTATCCCTTTCCTACAGGGACTCAGGCGGAAAGGTCAAAATGCCGTAGCGGGAACCTGTTAGCGCGCGCCCAAAAACCAAGCCTCTAACGTTTCCGAATTTACAAAGCCCAGAAACGCGCCCACATTCCATCAAAAGCACCCTCGATTTCAGATCAGAAGCAGGTGCAAATGAAGGGGGCGGACATGACAGACGGGCTTAGCACTCACTCAGACGGCACAAGTATGAGGGCGAGCGCCCCACCGCCTAGTCTGGCGACGAAGATTTCCTATGGATTTGGGGCAATTGCTTACGGTGTGAAGGACAATGGCTTTGGCTTCTTTCTCCTGATTTTCTATAGCCAGGTTTTAGGCGTTGATGCGCGCCTGATCGGGCTAGCCATAACGATTGCTCTGTTATTGGATGCTCTCAGCGATCCAGTTGTTGGCTATTGGTCTGATAATTTTAGATCTAAATGGGGCCGTCGCCATCCCTTTATGTATGCATCGGCTCTCCCGGTTGCGGCATCCTTTTTCCTTCTCTGGAACCCTCCAGAGGGTTGGTCGGATGTGGCTTTGTTTTGGTATGTGCTCGTGATTTCCGTTTTGATCCGAACGTGCATCACCTTCTACGAAACACCGAGTTCTGCCCTAGCCCCCGAGCTAAGCGATAATTACGACCAACGCAGCGGACTATTAAGCCTCCGCTTTTTCTTTGGCTGGACGGGCGGCAATTTGATGGCCGTGATTATGTTTGTGGTGCTGTTTCCAGCTTTTGCGACCCCCACCATTCCAAATGGCCAGTTCAATAAAGATGCCTATTCGACCTATGGCCTGATCGCTTCGGCGATGATTTTTGTAGCCATTATGGTCTCTGCTCTCGGAACCCATCGGCGCATTGTGCACCTCAAAGCCCCACCTCCCGTGCGCACTCTGTCGATCGGCGTCGTCTTCAAGGAGATTTTCGAAACCTTGTCCAATCGGTCGTTCATCGCTTTATTTCTCGCGGCGATCTTCGCGTCGATTGCGTCGGGCCTGTCTGCGTCCATGACCTTTTACTTCACCACCTTCTTTTGGGGGTTCACGCCTCAACAGACCGGATTTTTGACCATCAGTGTCTTTGTTTCTGCGATCATCGGGGCTGTCATGGCCCCCATTGTGACCAAGTCCATCGGCAAGAAGCAGGGGGCCATGATCATTGGGTTGGTCGCTTTTCTGGGAGCACCTTTACCCATCGTCCTGCGTCTTCTTGGGGTCATGCCAGAAAATGGCGACCCAACTCTGTTCTGGATCGTCATGCTCGCCAATATGGTCGATACCGGCTTGATCATTTGCTTCCAAATTCTGTCGGCATCCATGTTGGCAGATTTGGTGGAAGATGCAGAGATTAAAACAGGGCGACGGTCCGAGGGCATTTTCTTTGCGGCATCGACCTTCATTCGCAAATCAGTTCAAGGGCTTGGCGTCATCACGGCTGGCTTTGTCTTGGCCGCGGCGCAATTCCCGGCCGGCGTCAAGCCAGACCAGATACCCGAAGAAGCTCTAACCCGGCTTGGCCTATTCTATGTGCCAACCATTTTATTCCTATGGTTGACCATGCTGGCAATCATGTCGACCTATCGCCTCAAGCGCGAAGATCATGAAAACAACCTGCGTGAGCTTGCGTCGAGACAGAGCCAAGTTGCCGACTGAGAGAGGGCTTTACACAAGACCGCTCAGCAAAAAGGCCAGCCCGTTGGGCTGGCCTTTGAGTATGTCTCTATTTGGGTAAGCTCTAGAGCTTAGGCCGCAGCCTTTTCCCCAGCGCTCAAAGCTGCATAGCGCTTCAAATGCCAATCGGCGCTGCCGGCTTGGGTATCGATCATGGTCAAGCGCTTGAAGTAATGGCCGATGGCCAACTCGTCCGTCATGCCCATGCCGCCAAAGATCTGGATGGCGTTTTGGCCAACAAAGCGGCCACCGCGACCGATTTGCGTCTTGGCGCCAGCGCAAGCCTTAGCACGTTCCAGCACGTCATCTTCGCCACAACGAATGGCGGCGAGATAGGCCATCGAAGTCGATTGCTCTGACCACATGAACATGTCGACCATGCGGTGTTGCAGCACTTGGAACGAGCCAATGGCGACGCCAAACTGCTTGCGCTGACGGGCATAATCCACCGTCATGGCATGGGCGACGCGCATGCCACCGACGGCTTCAGCGCACAAAGCCGCGATGACATTGTCTTGGGTCTCTTCCAAGGCTGGCAGTATCCCGTCGACTGGGCCGATGACCGCGTCAGCGCCGACCGAAACATTTTCCAGATAGACGTCGCTCGCGCGCAGGCCGTCGACGGTTGGATAATCCTTCGTCGATACGCCAGCTGCAGTTTTGGACACCAAGAACGCCGTCAGACCGGCACGCTCGCGCTGGCCACCTGCCGTGCGGGCGATGACGATCAGCGTATCAGCTTGCGGCCCACCAATGACAACCGACTTATGGCCGTTCAAGACATAGCCTGCGCCGTCCTTTTTCGCGGTCGTCGACACATCGGCCAAATCATAGCGGCTCTTAGGCTCGCTGGTGGCAAGGGCATAGATCCCCTCACCCGTGGTGATGCGACCGCCATGTTCTTCTTGTTGGGCGGCAGAGCCTGCCACGCGCAACAGATTGCCACTGGCGACAACGGATGGAATGAAAGGCTCAACCACCAAGCCTTTGCCAAACTCTTCCATGATAACGAGCGTGTCGATTGCACCACCGCCAAGGCCACCCATGGACTCAGGCAGTGGGGCCATCATCAGACCCATCTCAGCCATTTCAGCCCAGATCTCAGGCCGCCAGCCTGCTTCGGAATGAATGGCCTTGCGACGTGTATCGAAATCATACTTTTGCTGGACCAGCTTTGCGATCGAGTCCCGCAGCATGTTTTGTTCGTCGGTAAAATTGAAATCCATGTGGACGTTCCCTGAGTTCGTGCCTGTTCAGGCTCTGCATTATCGATGAATTGATAGCGCGTTTAGCGCACGATGCTAGAGGGGAAGCGCGGTTTAAGTCAGGCGATTACACATCAAAAATGCAAACAAGCCCGCAATCAGGCGGGCTTGTTCAACAGGTTGGATGCAAAGACTTAGCCCAGACGGGTCAAAGCTGCTTCGTATTTCTGCTTTTCAGCTTCGTAAGCGGCGCGACGCTCGCGCTGCTCATCAATCACCTCAGCGGGTGCTTTGGCGACAAAGCCTGGATTATCGAGCTTGCGGGAAACCGTCTCGATTTCCTTGGTGCAGCGGGCAATCTCTTTGGACAGGCGGGCTTTTTCTGCGCCAATATCCATGACGCCAGCCAAAGGAATGGCGACAATTGCTTCACCCAAGACAAAGGTCACACTGCCAGCAGGTGCAGCATCAGCCACCACCGAATAATCCAAGCGCGCCAAGCGGTCGATTTCGGCTTGATAGCGCTCCAAGCGTAGCGCGGTTTCTTTTGACGCGCCGATCAGAAGTGCGGGAACCTTTGCCCCAGCAGGGACATTGGTTTCGCTGCGAAGCGACCTAAGGCCCGTGACCAGATCGACCACCCAGCCGACTTCAGCGGCGGCGGCTTCATCAATCAGGCTGGTATCGAGTTTGGGCCAAGCTTCATTGATCAACAAGCCCATCCGCTTTGGGCCAAACTCGGCTGTCTTGTCCCACAATTCTTCGGTCACAAACGGCATGAAGGGGTGCAGGATTTTCAAAATTTGATCGAGAACCCAAGCCACCGTCCGGCGCGTTTCAGACTTGGCTTCCTCGTCTTCGCCATTCAGCAAAGGTTTGACGAGCTCAAGATAGAGGTCACAGAAAACACCCCAAACGAAGGCATAAGACGTCTGGGCCGCTTCATCGAAACGATGGGCTGAGAGAGCGGATTCGACACCATGAGCGGTCTTGGTCAATTCCGACACGATCCAGCGGTTGAGCGTGTGCTTCACTGCGCTCGGCTCAAAGGCCTCCCACAGGCTACATTCATTCATCTGGGCAAAGCGGGCGGCATTCCACAATTTCGTGCCGAAATTCCGGTAACCTTCCACCCGCTTATCGCTCATGCGGATATCGCGGCCGGGGCCTGCTGCAATGGCGAGAGTGAAGCGCAGCGCGTCGGCGCCATAGGTGTCAATCAGAATCGTCGGGTCGATGATATTGCCCTTGGACTTCGACATCTTCTTGCCGTTCTCATCCACAACGCGGGAGTGGATCACAACGGTCGAAAAAGGCGCTTTGCCGGTGAAGTGACAGCCAAACATCATCATCCGGGCAACCCAGAAGAAGATAATGTCAAACATCGTCACCAAGGCACTGGTTGGATAAAAGCGGCTCATCTCCGCCGTGTCTTCAGGCCAGCCAAGCGTCGAGAATGGCCAAAGCCCAGAGGAGAACCAGGTATCGAGAACGTCCTCGTCTTGGATCAAAGTGACATCGCGGCCATGTTTGGCCTTGGCCGCCGCATGGGCTTCGGCTTCGGTTTCTTCGACAAAGATTTGGCCTTCCTCATCATACCAAGCCGGAATCCGATGGCCCCACCAGAGTTGGCGCGAGACACACCAAGGCTCGATATTGCGCATCCATTGGTAATAGGTCGCCGTCCAGCTCTCGGGCACGAACTTGGTCTCGCCGCTTTCCACCGCCTTCAGCGCATTGACGGCAAGCTTGGCTGCATCGACATACCATTGGTCGGTCAACATCGGCTCGATCACCACGTCAGAACGCTCACCCAAGGGTTGGGTGATCAGCTTGTCTTCGACTTTGAGCATCAGGCCGCGCGCATCAATATCGGCAACCACTTGCTTGCGCGCTTCAAACCGGTCGAGGCCGCGATAGGCTTCGGGGATATAGTCGGCATCCAACATCCGACCCTTGGTATCGAGCAGAATGAACATCTCAATATTGTGGCGACGGGCAACCTTATAGTCGTTGAAGTCGTGCGCACCGGTGATCTTCACCGCACCTGAGCCAAAGTCTGGGTCTGGATATTCATCCGCAATGATAGGGATCAAACGATCTGCCAGCGGCAGTAAGCAACGCTTGCCCACAATCGACGCGTAACGCTTGTCACTGGGATGAACCGCGACCGCGCCATCGCCCAACATGGTTTCAGGGCGCGTGGTAGCAATGGAAATATAGTCGCGGGTTTCAAACTCTGTTGGCTCGCCGTCTTCGTCAAACGCGATGGGGAACTGAAAGGTCTCGCCATTTTCCAGCGGGTATTTGAAGTGCCAAAAATGCCCTGCCCGCTCTTCATTGACCACTTCAAGGTCCGAGACGGCGGTTTCAAAGTGCGGGTCCCAATTGACCAAGCGCTTATCTCGGTAAATCAGACCTTCTTTATGGAGTTGGACAAAGACCTTGCGCACAGCCGCAGACAAGCCCTCATCCATGGTAAAGCGTTCACGGCTCCAATCGCACGACGCGCCTAAGCGCTTGAGTTGGGTGGTGATCGTCCCGCCGCTTTCGGCCTTCCAAGACCAGACACGCTCTAGGAATTTTTCCCGCCCCAATGTCCGACGATTTTCATTGGTGCCGCTTTGCGCCATTTGGCGCTCAACCACCATTTGGGTCGCAATCCCTGCATGATCGAGGCCCGGTTGCCATAGAACCGACTTGCCGCGTAACCGCTCAAAACGACACAAAATGTCTTGCAACGTGCAATTCAACGCGTGGCCAATGTGCAGAGAGCCGGTAACATTCGGAGGCGGAATAACGATGGAGAAAGTCTCAGCGTCTGGATCGGCCTTGGACTTAAACGCTCCGGATTGTTCCCACGCCGCATAAAGGCGAGGCTCAGCAGCTTGTGCGGAAAAATGACTTTCTAACATGTGTGTCCCGAGTAAATGTGGTGTGGGCGGCGGGGATCAGCCCCACTGGCACCAAACAAAAGCGACGTTGGCATACCATGCCAACGTCGTTCTTTTGAAGACTTTCTGCTGTTGGAAGCAGCCCTTTAGGCCCAAAGCACAGTCTTAGAAGGAGCGACGGGCGATCCGTGCGACTTCGGCTTCGACTTTCTCTTCCACAATGCGGGGCAAATTCGCATCAAGCCAGTCTTTCAACATTGGCTTGATTAGCTCGCCCACCATGGCTTCCACCGTGTTGCCCGAAATAAACATGCCGGGCAGCGTGGTGTTGGGAGCCAATTTCGCAAACACGCTCGACGTCTTGTCCGCAATCGGATTGCTGACGAGACCCTGATCGAACGGGAATGGAGATGGTTCAGGCTCTGGAGCCGGCGCATAGACTGGGGCTGCAACCGGTGCTGCTGCGACAGGAGCTGGCGGTGGCGGTGCGACTGGCTCAGGCTCTTCCCAACGATCTTCGACAATAATTTCTTCCAGCGCGACTTCGGGCTCATCCTCGACTGGCAAATCGTCAAAGTCGAAATTAGGCGAGACCGTTTCCGGCATTTCCATAACAGGCTCATTCAGTTCCAGAACTTCATCACCGAAATCCGGTTCCGCCATAGGCGCGGCATCAGCTGCTGGAGCTGCACTATCATCTTCAGAAATAATCCGGCGGATCGAGGCCAAGATTTCTTCCATAGTCGGTTCGGCTTGTGCGTCTGCGGCGCTCATAATATCCCCATGGTGTGCGAATCGCACATGAAGTTCAGTAAGCTAGCTTGGATTGCCAATCAAAGTCTAGCGATGGCCCGAATCTGACAACAATTCGTTAAAAAGCAAATGCTGGTGCGATTGAAAAGCCTGGCAATAGAGGAACTGTCGCATCAAAAACGATCCGCCCAGCGACACTTGTTCCACTCTTGGTAAAGATATTGGCAGTGCCCATTGGTCCTTTCAGAACGACGACGCACAAGCGGCCCTGCTCTGCCAAAATGTTGGTCCAAGCATCTGGGAAAGCCTCAACCCCACCATCGACGAAAACCACGTCAAACGGGCCAGCTGGCGGGGCATCTAAGGCACCCACCACGCTGGTAACGCCGGGAACATCGACGGCTACATCATCCAGCACCGTGACCGTACATCCCAAAGCCGCGAAAACCGCCGCACTGTAACCACCAGCGCCACCAACCACCAAAACCTGCTCACCCGCCATAATGTTCGCAGCTTGGGCAAGCTTCGAGAAATCGCGCGGCTTCCAAAGCCAGCGGCCAGACGGCGTGGGCGAGGTGACTTCGGCATAAGCAAAGTCGCGCTTTTCCGCGACAACAAATGCCTCTCGCTCTACAATTCGCATGGCCCCTTGCAGTGCCAGATCGCTGACATCATTGGTACGAACCTGGCTTTCGATCATCGTGTCGCGTGCTGCCGCAAAATCCATGTCGGTCCCCGTACCCTTGCTCTAAGCTGCTCAATCCAGCGTGCGGACTCATTACAAGGAATTGGGTCTTGCGGGCAAGAATGGATCACTGTCCAAAGTTTGCCGTATCGCGCTTTAGTTGCAGCACCAACCTGCAGACATTCATTGCCGCTTAAGCCCTGCTCTGTTACATCGCCCATCCACCCGCTTGCTTCTGCGTCAAGAAGGCCTCGTGGCGGAGTGGTGACGCAGCGGATTGCAAATCCGTGTACCCCGGTTCGATTCCGGGCGAGGCCTCCATTTTTATTTTATTCAGACTAAGAAGCGCGCTTTATTTGCCTGTTGTCATCTTAGCGGACGCGAACAACGAAGGGCTGATCCAGTCCAGTTTATAATCGGACCAATCAGCAAAACAGCGCGGCTATGCTTGTTGCCTATCCCCCTTACAGTCCTCCCTATTCCATCGCGCCCGCACGCACCCCAGATGACACCCAATCGGCAATGCGCTGATCACCAGAAGGAAACTCTCTATGCTTATCGATCAGCTCAATTGGCGCTATGCGACCAAGAAAATGGACCCGAGCAAAAAAGTCAGCGAAGACAAGATTGCGGCGATCCTTGAAGCCATTCGCCTTACCCCCACTTCAAGCGGTTTGCAGCCTTACGAAGTGATTTTGATCACCAATCCAGAAGTCCGCGCGCAAATCCAAGCCGCAGCATGGAATCAGGCCCAGATCACAGAAGGCTCGCATGTTTTGGTTTTTGCAGCTTGGGATAATTATACCGCTGACCGTATCAACCACATGTTTGACCTGACCAACGAAGTCCGCGGCTTTAAAAACGATGGCTGGGAGAATTATCGCAACATGCTGTTGGCGACCTATCCGCAGCGCGACGCGGAAGCCAATTATCAACACGCTGCCCGTCAGGCCTATATTGGCTTAGGTGTAGCGATGGTTGCTGCCGCTGAAGCCCACGTGGATGCCACGCCGATGGAAGGCTTTGACCCAGCCACTGTGGACAAGATTTTGGGCCTTAGTGAGCGCGGTCTGCGCAGCGTTGTGATTGTACCCTTGGGCTATCGTCAAGATGAAGGCGATTGGCTGGTAAATCTGCAAAAGGTGCGTCGTCCCACTGCCGATTTCGTAACAGAAGTGCGCTAGTAAAGCGGAGTTCTTTACCAAGAAGTAATCGACATATTAACCGAACATTAAGGTTAGAATCATATTAACTGGTGTTGTCTTCTTAGGAAGACACCCCACCATACCCGATCTCAACGGGGGGCCTGCAACGGCTCCCCGCTTTTTTTGGTGTTGTGGATTAAGGGGCGTTTGGGATCATGTTCTGCAACTTGCTGCATTCAATCCGCATCAAAGGCTTGCACGATCCGAAGGTGGCGGTATAAGGCGCGCCTCCAAGTGTTCCCCGATAGCTCAGTTGGTAGAGCAAGCGACTGTTAATCGCTTTGTCGTAGGTTCGAGCCCTACTCGGGGAGCCACTTTCCTCCACCCCCTAAAAGTCACTTTGGCAGCGAGATTGACCAGTTAGCGGTCAAGTTTGCACGGCGTGGGGAATTTCGGCCATGACTTGAGCATTCAAGCGGGCCTGCATCTCCCACAATTCGGCATAGACCTCGCCTTTAGCCAAGAGCGCCTTGTGGCTACCCCGTTCGGCAACTTTGCCATCAGCCAGCACGATGATTTCGTCCGCATCGGCCACCGTTGATAGGCGGTGGGCGACCACCAAAGTCGTGCGGCCTTTGGCAGCATCTTCCAACGCCTCGCGAACTTCCGCCTCGGTAACCGAGTCGAGGCTGGAGGTAGCCTCATCGAGCACGAGGATCGGTGGATTCTTCAAGAGGGCGCGGGCAATGCCGACACGCTGACGCTCCCCACCTGAAAGTTTCAAGCCCCGCTCACCCACTTTGGTTTGAAGTCCCATGGGTGCCGCTGCGATTAGGCCCTCCAAGCGGGCCATTTTGGCCGCTTCGGCGATTTCCTCTTGGGTGGCATCTGGACGCCCATAGGCGATGTTATAGGCCAAGGTGTCATTAAACAGCACAACGTCTTGGGGCACGAGGCCAATGGCCGCGCGCACGCTTTCTTGGGTCACATCGCGCAAGTCCTGGCCATCAATTCGAACGGCTCCGGCTTGAGGATCATAGAAGCGAAATAGCAGGCGCACGATCGTGGACTTGCCTGAACCAGAGGGGCCTACAATTGCGACAGTCTTGCCACTGGGGATCGTAAACGAGACGTCAGATAGCCCCGCATGGCGACCATCATGGACAAAGGCGACATGGTCGAATTGCACCTCTCCGTGGCTGACATTCAAAGCTATCGCTGACGGCTTGTCCGCAATGTCAGGCTGTTCATCCAGCAGCGCATACATGGCTTCCATGTCGATCGAGCTTTGTTTGATCTCGCGCCATGCAAAGCCTAGAATATTGAGTGGCCCATATAGGTTCAGCATAACAAGCGTCACAGCGGCAATATCGCCTGCCCCCATTGTGCCGCGGGAGATCGCATAGCCTGCAGCTGCCACCATGGCTGCCAACCCCAAATTCTGGATAAAGCCTTGCGCCGCATTGAGGCCTTGGAGAGTCGCGTTGGATTGGACTGAGGCGCGGGCATAGGTTCGGACCGCTTGATTATAGCGCTCGGTCTCGCGCGCTTCTGCGGCAAAGGCTTTGACCGTCTCGAAATTCATCAAGGAATCGACTGCGCGGCCCGTTGCTTCGCTGTCGGCATCATTCATGTCGCGACGATATTGCAGGCGCCATTCGGTGATCGCCAAAGTTATGATCGTATAGACCACGACGGTCGATGCCGCGATCAAAGCAAAGAACCAGCCATAGCGCACACCCAAGACTGCGGCTGCCATCAACAGTTCAATGAGAGTGGGTCCAATGTTGAACGCGACAAAGCGCGTCAGAAAATCGATCGCGCGAACCCCGCGCTCAATCGTGCGCCACACCGCGCCTGTACGCTTGGATTGATGGAAACGGATCCCAAGAGCATGCACATGGCCGAAAACGGCAACCCCTGCCCGCCTTTGTGCTTCCTCACTGACAGGCTGGAAAATGGTGTCGCGCAATTGGGGGGCACCAGACCCTAAGAACCGCATCAAAGCCCAAGCGCCAATCGCCATCAGAAACACAGCATCCCAGGACGGATTGTTGCCGCTACTTAGGCCATTCACGGCATCAGCCAGAACCAATGGTGCGCCGACAATGAAAACCTTAGAAACGAGCGTGAGGCCGAGGGCTAGACCCACCCGGACCCGCAACTCTGGTGTATCCAGTCCACCGATCAAGCGCACCAAGCGCGCTAAAGCCCGCCCAATCGGCGAAATCTCATTGGCTGCGTCGGAAGCTGTGCGTTCGCCTTTTCTCATATTTAGCACATAGGCAATCTTGCCGGGGGTTGAACAGCCTAAATGTGTTTGCTGGGAAGGCCTGATGCACAATTGTCAGGAAACATGCATATAGCGCACGCAAAATCAGGTGTGCCCCTGAAGTGAGTCGGGCGCACATTTGGACGTCCACTTAAGGAACACGGCATGACCAAACTGAAATCTGTGTGCGTCTATTGTGGTTCATCCAACAAAGTAGATCCTGCATTTCTAGAGCTTGCCACCCAAATGGGCCTGGAAATTGCCAAACGTGGCGTCCGCCTCGTCTATGGCGGCGGCAATGTCGGCTTGATGGGGGCATCGTCTCGTGCGGCGCATGAAGCAGGCGGCGAAGTTCTTGGCATTATGCCGCACTTTTTGACCAAATGGGAAAAGCCAAATCCCGCCTTTGAGACCCGCATGGTTAAGACGATGCACGAGCGTAAATGGGGCTTGTTTGCCGAATCCGACGCTTTCATCGTCCTGCCTGGCGGTATAGGCACTTTGGAAGAAGTGGTTGAGACACTGTCTTGGCAACGCTTAGAGCTTCATCAGAAGCCGGTCGTGTTTGTAGGTCGGGCTTTCTGGCAACCTTTTGTCGATTTGATTGAAGCCACGATCGAGACGAAATTCACGCCTGAGTCTTTTCGTGACTCCTTCTTCTGTGTGGACACACCAGAAGAAGCAATGGACGGGTTAGAATCGGCGCTCGCGATAGCGTAAAGCCACTCTCACAGCACCTGCAACAAATCCTTGTTGATAGGGTCGCCGGTCTCTGGCGCGACACCTCACGCTTGCCCACAAACTCGGGGCCAACAACTAACCTCGAAATTCAAAAATACGTAAAAGTAAATTTGATTAGATTTTTTGTACTTTGTTATTAAATTTTCTATAAAATATATTTAAAAGATCGTGTCCCACAGCGTGGTGTAACAGCGTTGCCACGAAGTAGCCGGTTTAGGGCTGTGCTGGTCATGATCAGGGAACTGCGCTGAGCATGACGATGGGATCATTGCTTAAAGGTGCGAGAGTTTC
>Ga0247831_1004957_pt1 | contig 17167 bp, 16 predicted proteins | sample LaCruzMarch2015__9_FD_192406 | JGI IMG/M metagenome (GOLD analysis project Ga0247831, IMG submission 192406) | Freshwater microbial communities from meromictic Lake La Cruz, Castile-La Mancha, Spain - LaCruzMarch2015_1m | ecosystem: Environmental > Aquatic > Freshwater > Lake | place: Spain... | reverse complement strand
ATGCGACATCGCGCTCGTACCAAAGCTCTCCTCTCAACACTCCGTCGATTACACCACTGGCAAGGAATTGAATAATACTACTCAAGAAATAAATGCCGATGGTATTATATTTCTTGGTAAATATTCATTCAAGCCATGTGGGACGAACAACGTCGTTGTTATCGACCGTCGTATTTCTCCGACGATAAGAAGTCGACGTGTCAAGCGTGGTAATAATGCCCACGGTGGAGTCAGTGATTCCAACAGTGAATATCAACTAAGCCTTACGAATTGCTCAATTGAAAGCATCTTAGACGATTATGGCAACCGCCATCGAGGACGTGGGAGGATGGATGCAGATTCGTCAACGTCGTCGTCATCGTCATTGCTCCCACTGCCCGTATTGCCACGTCCATCGACATTCTCTCTATCATTCATCAATGGAGGCGATCATTTCCTTTTTCATCCCTCGTCGATTGGCGAGGTACAAGTGTCATTTGATTACACAGTCGCATTGAATGGGTTTTACGACGTCGTATCCTCCCAACGACGTCGACTTGATGATGACATGGGTGATCGTCAAAGAAGTCAGAAGACTAGCCGCAGTCACGACGACGGTGAGTGCGAGCATCGCAATCTATCCTCGCTCAACTTGACGAATAGATATCATCATCATCATGACCGCACCAACATGAAAAATGATGAGGCAATTGCATCAATTGTAAGTTCGCTCGATGAGGAATCATTGTTTATTCGACAGACACTTTGTGCTTTAGGTGGTACGGGTGCTGTCCTCATTGTGGCATTGGCATATACAATGCGAAAAATGATGGTAAAATCATCGCATGTTGGTGTCGGGGGAGGAAGGAAGAGAAGGTCGGCCAACTACGAAGCATGGCGACATCATGCAATGTCGGTCCCACATGAAATCGAACGTCATGGATTTGATTCCGACATTTCTATTTCTCCATTGCGTCTATCGTCAAGTGCCATAACTGTCGAACGTGAAACAAGTGCTACAAACAACAGCAACAACACCAGTTGTACTGTGTTGATGAATAGTGTTCTTCCGAGCAATGCTGACGACAATAATGAGAGGAGGCACACCACAGTCATCACACCACCACCCATCCCTCCTGTGGAGAAGGAACTTCGTCATTGGTACGAAGACTTCCTGTCCCCACCCAAGACTCCGCCCAAGAAAACGAGTAGGCTTGCTGAAAGCATTGCGGTCGATGAAGAAGAGGGGAATGACATCATCGCTAGTACACTTTACTCTCCAATGAGATTCAGCACCAACATATTGGAGGAGGAGGAGGATGAGGGACCAAAAGCGAGGATGTCAAGAACCACGTACATTTATCCTATACCAATTAGTGAGGCATATCATCTCCCGCGTGAGCTCTTTGACACGCCTACTAGGGTTCCCGAGTGCAGTCCTCGTCCAATGAACGTGACTGCTCTTCAACTGTCACGTATGATCGAATCAACAACAGCACCATTCACCGATGATGACGAGGAGAGCGATGTCTACTTATCTCGAACATTCGATACGACAAAAGAGTCGTCCAACGTACAAGAACCGCATACTACAAGAATTGTCTCTCCCGATGTTTCGTGTATCATTGATGGAACAAGGGATAATGATTATGCAAATGGCATTGACAACATTTCGTATGTCAATCGGCTAAAGATAAGTGACGGCATTTGGAGGGGTATATCGTTGAAAGAACCCACTGACGACGATGTGGGTGAATTTATCCCCATGTTACAATCGGGTTATCCTGTAAATGAGAGTTACGTCTTAGCGGATAGCAATAGCATCAATAATAACGACGCACGTACGGTGGGCGATTCATCTCTATCGATGGAGGTGGAGAACGATTCTACCAATGTGGAATACGGTGAATTGTTGGATGATGAGTATAGTCAACTCAACAAGCTTGACTTGCTGACAGTATCACCAGCCAAAATTGAGATACGGTCGGCCGTGAAAATCCAATCAGCGTTTCGAGGCTCGTCTGTTCGTAAAGTCATCGGCTCTCCCAAAGGTCTATCATCTTCTTTTGTTGCTTACGATGACAAAGTATTTGATGACTCAAGTCATAATGATTTCGATAAAGAATTGGAAGATGAATCTGGCTTTGTGGCAACAGCGAATGTTGCAAACGCTACATTAATTTTTGATAATGACGAGAGCAAAGAGAAGAAGCTCAAAGTTGTCACACGGTTCCCAGCTGGCTTTTTAGAAGAACTTGCGAATCGTACCACAGCCGACAAAGGCAGCGACAACACAAAGATCGAGGATTTGGCATCTTCGTTACCAAGTCAACTTCATCGTCGTATTACCCCAACGAACGCTCCGGATAATCCTCCCACTGGAGAAAACAGTGAAGATTTTTTGGCAGACTACTGGTGAGAGGCTACAACATACAGCGAATAGTATTTGCTGCTTGTTTTGATTTCATATTATAGTGGTTACGTTATTGCATAAAAATATATACATGCGTATTGATTGAATCCATTCCCCTTTCTACTGGCTAATGTTGGGACAATTAGATTTTGCCGCCTTTCAATGTAACTGAGTTGGTCTGAATCTCTAGGCATCTACCTACCAAACGCTTGTTCGTCGACTGAGTAGACATAATGTGATCTAGTACGGTCTTTGCGCTATCTTCGCAAATGGCGAGCGTCACAGCAGCAGAATGAAGCGCGAGTATGATTGTAATATTCGTTGAGACTGCCTCAGCGTTCAACTGTCCACCATCAATGATGTGTGTAGACTTGTTTGTTCGCAAATACTGAAAATCTTTATCTGCTCTATCCAATAGAAGAAACACTTCGGTCATTATCTTCTTTCCATGATGGGACATGATAGGGTACGACCCCTTCATCAATGAAACCAGACCAACGAGTGCACAATTCTGAGCTGCTCGGACCTCTAATCTAGTACCACTCCATCCGATCAAAGGTAGGATCGTCGCAAGGCCTGCTCGTGCTATCTCGATAGACAAGGAATAAGGAGATTCTGCTAGATAAGCTAGGAGTGGATTAATTCCTGCGACAAAAGCCCCTGCAATGCGTTCGTCGTTACCGTCGCGGCCACCAGAATGAACTTGCTTCCCCATGGCATTGAGTAAAATGGCTGCAGATTTGCTTGCCATCTGTTGAATTGCTGAAGTGGACAATGAAGCTCCATCATGATTGTGCATTGACAATAATCCCAGGAGACGAATCCATTTTGACTGGGCCAGACATACACAAGTTAGAATTGGTGGCTCTGTACGGACAAGCATTTGGATTGCATCCTTGAATGAAATGGTCAAAATAGTACTGAATTTCTCAACAAACAAAGGAATTTTGCCTACGGAGGTGGATGCCGCTTCAAATACTGACATGGATATGATAGCTCCGAAAGCTTGGTGTATAGATTGGACATCATCGAGAAGGCACAATGCGATTATAATAGCGTCAGAAAAAGCTTCGTCCTGCATGTGAAAATTGACTGCAGAGAGAAGAATTGCTGCTGCTGAAATCCTCATTGGACTTTGAATGTGAGGCTTCTCTTCCGTCTTGATTGTAACAGCCGCTGGTTTATTACTAAACTCGTTCGATTTGTTTTGGCGTGGTACCATGGGCATGAATAGACCACGAGATTGAGGTTGGATTGTCATCACATTGGTATTCACGCAACCTGCAAACAATGGTAAACCATAAAAGTTTGCACGTACGGTTGATACAAGAATTTCAACACCAATGCTGTCACTTATATTGCGAAGTAGCAAGCGAATATTATCCGATGAGCTATTATCCAAACTTGAATTGACGCAATTTTCAACAACCAGTGGAGATGATGCAATGGTACGCGAATAATGGTATATTGAATGAAGCAACTGAATTGCCACTCTGGATCCCGTTCCTGCTACACCGTCGCTCTTGGGCGAATGAGGAGATGTAAATTCATTGAGTTACATTGTCAGAAAAAAATTGTTTCTCGCATATTATCAAAAGCACTCACCCAAGGTGCACCAAAGTGCGCTGACGCCGCCGACCAGTCGACCACCGATCTTGTCATAAAATCGCTCGTCGCTAGTGATGCAGGCAGTTCGGGAGGCAGCGAACATTTGTTGAGAGTGTATGCTATAGAAAATTCGTTATGCTCTGGGGATCTAATAGTATTGTCGTTGTTACGTCCCGATATCCAGTCAAGAAGACATCCGCAGCCAAATACGCCACTCTTCAATCTTCCATCGCCGACGAATGGTACTGCTGAAACCGTTGCAATGGCGAGGCAGTGTCGAAACATTATGTTGAATTCTGCTCCACTAACGCGGTGCTTGTATGAAGGAATCAAGACGACAAAGTGATTAATAAGCCGGAGTAAACATGGTAATATGACATTCCTAACCTTAAACAGTGCCAGGTTGTCATTCTTTGGAAGCTTGACGGACCATTGTAAAATGTCGTCAGCAATTGTGGCAACAATTCTTTTCACGTCTTGCTCGGGGTTGTGCATATTGTTGGTTTCAGCGCTAGCATCGCTGGATTTGATAACCGGATTTTTTGTCGAATCTCTAATGTCGATTGGACTGCTGATTGATACGTCATTCACGATATTGCCTCCATCAACTAACGCTTGTTCACCAACAGACTCAACTCTCATTAAATGAGCCACGAGTAACTCATAATTTCTCACTACTTCGACCACTGCATTCAATGGTGTTTCTGATTCGATGTGATCCTTGTCGATGTGCTCATTTGTCCTCCTCCTTCTGACGCACGGATGGAGCACTGACTCGTAGCATATCAATAACTCGAAGGCTGCGCCCCTCGACGTCATCATCGTTGCATCATTCGGTGTTGACTCGTTCGACGACATTGATGATCCGCATGTAGCAGTGCCAGTACTTGCATCGAGTAAACGACGGTACCAAAATGCGCTCACTGGTGGGAGCTCAGGCATCGGGCGACCAAGGACGGAATCAAAGTATGGAGGCGACGTTGAAGATAAATGAACATTCGCAATGCTTTCTTCTTCCGAAAGATTATTGGTTGACGACGACGAAGACGATGATGCGATGGTATGATGGATTGGATCAGAATAATGCTTCATTATTGAGATGCATGCATCGCGTGCGGTCGGCGCCACCATCATCGTTGTCCGGCGATTTTGTCGATTGGAACTCTCGTCCTTTTATTGTGAGGATGATGTGTTTCTACATAAATATTCTACATAAATATAGTGTTCGTGGAAACGAGTCCCCCAAAGATAGCACGACGACCTCCATGATGCAGCCAACAAGCGCGGCGAGAGCCGTCATCGTCTTCTCTCTTCTGTGGACATTTATTATACTAGCCTTATCATTCGGTGGTAGATCCGCCGTCAACTCGCCTCACCACCTTTCAAACGATCATTTCTCAGCTATTACAATAACGGTGAGTGCAATTAATTGAAACATGAATCATCTCTCGTTCACGATAATCGAGACTTTCTGACATCGCACATTACATGCCTGCTTTAGAAACTCGGAGCGCATGACTACATAAGCAACATGACAAACACGGAAAATTCTCCTGCACCTCTACCGACAAGTCTCTTTCCTCGTTACGTGTGGTGGATTTTAGTAATCATTGGGTGGCAAGTCAGTCATTACATGGCAAAGCACTTCATGGAACAGCGACGGCCACAGGCAAAAGAATTGGTGGGAAGAGTCATTGAAATCCAGTTACGACATTACGGGGCAATGTCGGAGTCGGAGTGGAACGGTGATGATTTATCAAAGTATGATGTATAGATTCGGATGAGTGGGCATTCCTTAGGGTGGATCTATTATTAATGTTTGGACTTAGCTTTATAGTATTCATATCAATGAGGTAAAAATATTCTAGCAATCATGTCTCACTATGATCTCCGTTGTAAACAACATGGGTGATGATGTCTCTATAGTAACCAGGTCGTTGACAATTCGGTTTGATGAACTCACGAGTCCCCCAAACTCCAAGGGTACATCGCCATTAAGATTCCATTGCAGACCAGTCGTCTTCACTATTTCGCAACGACCCATGATAGGGATGAGACCGCACGTCGGACCTTCTCCAATACCGTGACACCTGCGACGTATTATATTCTTATCCTCGGAGTCAATCCATGGGAATTTTATGCGTATCTCAGACTTTATTGGCATTTCTGGTAGTATAAAGGCACAAGTTTGCTCGTCATAAAGTATTAGATTCGTTCGTTGGAATGTCTCCTTCTTTCCCCACACACAAAGTGAGTTCACTACTGCCATTTCTTGATCAAATCGACCTCCGAATCCTCCATATATGAATGTCGTGGATTTCTTCATTAATTCGTTTTGCATCTTACCAACAACTTCATCATCCTCCGGTGAATTTGCATCTATTGTTGGTGCACTTTGGAACCATTTTTCTACTGCCATCAATGATTTCTATTTGTTTTGTTTGCATACATACATATGAATGGATTTGTTCAATGAGACGCTCAAACGACAAGCAACAAAAGCAAAAATTGAATCATCAACGAATACATACGCACATCCAAATCATGATAATTCTGATCCTGCACGCGTATTACTGGCACCCCTTTCGTTTCGTAGTACATACGCACGTCGGAGCGCAGGGAGTCAAGATCTCCAGTTATTAAGTCGGGTAAAAAGTCAGGATTGCAATTATTCGACACAGCATCGTTTATCCCCACTCCGTCCTCCTTCTTTCGAGTCATCATTGCAACAGTTGCATCATATAGTCGGTTCGCACCTCCATCGGCGCATACGCGATACGACGATGCCTTCCATAGCACGCCAAGTACACCGGACAAATCGCCATCATCGTTTCCTTCGTTGGTGGTGTGCCCGTCTCTATCTTGGGATAGGTTGATGATGGGAGTGTTTAGTATAATGAGCGCAGATGATGGTGAGTGGTGATTTCCATCGTTGCTTGTGAAGAATGGACTTTCATACCGATGTATTGTCGATCGAAGAGGCATATCAGAGAAAGTGAGGCAAAAATACGGCGACGGCGAAGAGGTGAGGATTGGACCGATGATAATGAACGCTGATGGGAATCTCGGGCATGCATTAGCTTTCATTTATCTACCCACAGCCCACAGGAACACCGCAGCCAGCGTAGCGCTCATCAGAACCCACATGAATGTTTCGGGACAAACGCGTGCGAACCCGAAACCGAAAGCGAAAGTCGGCTCCGATGACTCCCTCGTCCAACGAGGTCGTGACAACAGGTGACAACACACACACACACACACATGTTATATTAATTTCATAACTCACCAATCGACAGCCATGGAGGATGGCATACCAGCCTCGTCCTCCTCTTCGGCAGTTAGTCGACTGTCAGATATTGAGCGGGGCTCGGCTCAGTCGTCAACTGATACTGTGGATATTACCAATGATACAGAGTTGAAACCAGGAACCGAGGAGGAGGCGCGTGAGTCTGCCGTCGTCGATCATGCAGTCGTGGTTTCAACGTACAGCGCCTACGATATGACTCCGATCAGCACGGGGGCATACGCCGACGATCTCTCAGAAACTCGATCCGATACTGATAGTGCTGTGGCGTCCGATAGTAATAACGTGGTACTAGTTGGATTACCGTGGAAACGGAAGTGCCTTGTAGTGATATTTGTTTCAGCGCTGATTTGCTTCATAATCGCCATGGCCATTGGAGTTTCTCTCAACTTCAAAGCTCGAGGAGATGATACTCCTTCAGAGCCTACTTATTTCCCAACATATTCGCCGATGATATATAATCCCACAAACAGCCCAACCAGCAGTTCGATGCCGACATTTAACTATGACGATCCACAGGCTTGGAATCATGGCACATATGCATCCTCGTCAAAGTCTGGAACAATAACAATTGAAATCCCTAAACATACACAAGTTGGTGATACATTATTTCTTTTTATTAGCAGGACAGATGCATTTATGCCCATCAACCTCGCGGGGTGGACACGAGGTGCGAGTTGCTTTAAAAAGAGCAATGAACAACCTACATGCTTTTTGGCAAGAGATTGTGTCGAGGAATATGGTAACAATTGTCTTTTCTTCCAACAAGGTGTTTATGGGAATAAAGGTGATGGTGCTGATCTTGGCACAACCCTATTTCATCGAACAGTCACTGTTGACGATCCCAATTCATGGAATATAGAGCTTGGATATACTAACCGTCGCATCTGGGCTATCATTACGGCAGTGACCAATGTTAATCAAGCAGATCCAATCCGATCGGCAGCGGGCACATCATGTGATGAAGTCTATGAGAGCGTGTTTCCCAGTGTTAACGGAGAAGAGAATGATGTCCTCCTTCTCTCACAGGCATTTGATGATACAGCATCCAGGGAAGACTTTTGGGCACCTCAGGGGACATTCCTCCTTGGGAGGACAATTACGAAAGATGAATTTGGTATACTATTTGGAGAAAAGCTTCAAGTTAGCGGTTTTACTGGAAACTTTATCACCCGAGGTCAGGGTGGATCAGAGTGTAAAGATGCATTACTTTCGATCGTGGTATCTCGAACAATATCATGACAACAACATATCACAAACAACATCTCTCGTGCAACAAGTTCCTCATGAAATGTAGCTCTGATGGATTGTAGGAATGTCAAACTTGTGAATGCAGATAATGTAAAAGTAGGTTCGCACTTGTCAAAGGACTTCGAGTATGTTCGTAAATCATTTGTCGGCAATCGAGATTTTGTCTCATTTTCCCCTCCTTCAATGGAACCTCCTTGTAGGAGTGGGAGCATCTTGTGGTAATTCGAACACAATCCGCAAATTCTCGAGCTTGACTGCCGCTGGTGGCAAGCTTTCATTCGCAAAGTGTACTATGACTCGAAACCATTGACGTTCGAGGAGAAAAGTCAGCACAATGAGACTTGCCTCAATAGGATGCTTGGTTTTGGCATTGTAAAAATGATTGACATCTCCAATTTCGCCGCGGAATTAGCCGTCGAAACCGCCGTCGTCGCCGAGAAGGGAGTGACAGCTTCATTCAAACGCCGTGCATTGGTTCCAATCAACTACAAGGAGTTGGACAATGATGATGATGATTCTATGCTCGATGAGAACAGAACGAAGAAGAAGGCGGTGACATCGAAGAAGAAGAAGCCGAAGACTACGGAGAATGCCGCAGCATCGATGACGACGACGAATACGACGACGACGACGATGACAACGATGGTAACCAATGACATCACATATTCTAAGCGTCTGGCGGCCGAAGTTAAACCTGACGGCAAGACGTGGCCCGGTATGAAGGCGGAGTATTGGCCACATCCAAATCACCCGTCATATAATTGGGCAAACCCAACCTATGGAAGATTTTTCAATGATAATGGGGTGGAGGATGAGAACGGTTTATGGCAGTGGAGAAACTCTCACGAGGCTTGGTATCGTCAATGAAAGCCACCCATCACAGTCGCCGGATTTTCTGAGCCTCTACCAGTTGTCAGTGTCGGACTTTCTGGGCGTCCATTGGCCAAACAGAAGCTTGATGGCGGTTGGCATCCTATGCCGAAGACGCTTTGGCCACATCCAGATGACTCGTCATATAATTGGACAGGGCAAACAAGTGTCGTTAATGGAGAAGGCAGATTTCTCAACGACGATGGTGTGGAGGATATGAACGGTTTATGGCAGTGGGAAAACAATAGAAAGACTTGGTATCGTCGACGTGCCATTCACAATGCTCGTGCTATGCAGTATTTCTGGGCCAATAGGGATGCTTATCTTGTTAGGATGCGTCTCTATGATATCAATTTCCAGCGGAAAAATGAACATAGACGTGAAAGCAGGGGTCCACGATACTGTAACGATGCAGCGATCCAGGAGATTATTGATCAAGAATCTGTGAGAGAGATTACAATGTCTGGCGATGCGGTATTTCCAGATGAAAACGAGTTTTTGAACGTGGACAGACGGGATGAAGTATTGCCGAGTCTGGTGAGGTTTTTTGGCGGACCGAATCTTCCATCTGATATTGATCCTGATCACAAGCATTCGATTGCACTCGAAGCATTGACGGACGCACACGACAATGACATTCCGCTTGCAGTTTGTGACTCCAAGTATGACAACAGGAAAGATGTTCCTCGAAAGGAACAGACAACCGAATTCGCATTAGGTTGGTTTGGCTGGGACGGTCAGATGCTTGATTATTTGAGTTGGAAGAACGAAGATGGTTCCTATCTCAGCAATGAACAATGGGATGAAATTCATGAGGCCATTGGAACGAAATGCATTGGAATGCCAATCTGTGGTTGGGGTTCACCCGAGCTGCGAATATTTGCCGAGGCTGGCCGTGATGATGGTATTGATGCAATGCAGGCTATCTTGACGAGGTTTCCACAATTGAGAAATGCAAAGACCAAAGGAGTCAAGATTGATGGAACGACTCGCAACATTACAAAGCATTTCTCAATGGCAATGGATTGCTTCACCTCCATCTTTGGAATGAGGAGCAGGGCTTATCACAATGCCATTGATGATATTATGGGTGAGGCGGTTGCCATCACAGCGTATGTCCGGTTCATCTCTCAGTTCGATGATTTGTATGCAGAAGAAAAGTTAGAGGCATAATGCAGAATCACTACATCTACATCGAAATGGAGCTGATGTGATGTGAATTCAACATTCACATATGATAATGATAAAGACTCAAACGTAATATATATAATCATAATGTAATTTCGAAAAGTAAGTCTCTGTCGTGAGCGATTCATCCAGAGCCAGCGTCGATAAATCATTATAATTATTGATTGGGCCAAAAAAATAGGACGTTTGTGGGGATCTGCCATGGGTAAAATCGAGAGCAAACAGCAAACCAAACCACTCCACATAAGTGAATGTAGCGGGAGAATTGGAGCACGAGTCCCATTACTATTGTTGCCGCACGGCTTTCGTCGTATCGCGAGCGAGATCCTCCCTTCGGGAGTCTCTTCCTTCTTCCCCAAATCCCTAATTTTCATAAGACTAGTCCGAGGACTGGTTTCTTCCTTCTCCTTCTCTTCGTTTCACTTGGCATCGTTCATCACCCCAACAATGTCGTCGTCGTCTGCTGCCCAGCAATTGGTAAGGCGTCCGGTGGTCAGCTCGAGGAGCGCGTCGACCTGTCAGCAGAGACGGCGACGAGATCGCATGTGCATACATTTGGCCAATCGCGATTTATTCCTTTTCACTTCCTCACTGACTATGGCAAGGTATCTCTTGAGGAGAATAATTGCCTCATCTCGAAGAGCTACATTGGCAGCCGATAGTGCGTCATCATCTCCCCCAGAACGCGATAAAGGAATTCGTTGACAACGCGTCCTTTCCATTTTCCATTAGGACATCTATAAAAGCATCGGTATTTACTCTTAGTGCCACCATCATTCCGTACTTGTGACTGCACACACTCTCTACAAAAGCAACAAATGCACGTGCTAAATCAATCCTGTGTTGATTCTGGTATTGCTGGTCACAATTTGGGCATATATGCCACGCCCCGTCCGCCTCGTCGTCGACTCTATTATCATTCGTTTTTTTCCAATTGATCGCCAACACCGATCCGATTAGATTCTTGCTCTTCGACTTGGCATATTCGACTAAACAGGATAAATGAGCAAAGCCCGCTGCATCACCACGGCAGGAGCAATCGCGCACCGGTAACTCCCCATCGTTGTCGGTTGTCGACCCCCTCCTCTAGACAAATCCAGCATGACGGCATGGACTCTGTCCTAAGATTGCTAAGCAACTGACCGAGTTCTTGCTCTCCTGACAACTCCTCTGAAATGCCGACGGTTGCTCCTGCCCTCCCACCACTGCCACCACCCCCCGTCGGTTGTTTCGCCTTCCTCCTATCTTCTTCGCCATCTTCCTTCCACACTATTTTTTGCGCATTGCTTTTGTGCGGGAATGTTTGATGAGAAGCTCAACCCTCCCAAACTCCGCGCCTGAAATTATTATGGCAGGCTCGTCCCCAGGCTTGGCTACTGTGGTGGCGACCAAGACCGATGATGTCCCAACGACAACGAGCGGTGAACAACAGTCCACTAATCTCTTAGTTCCTGATTATGGTGCTGTCGGAGAATCGGAGACAGAGGCAGTAGTTGCAGCAGAAGGATCAGAGGCAATAACAGGAGTGGAAGTTGATGTTGTGACTGGCATGTCCTCGTCCGATGATGCCGCGAATGCTGCTGTCAATGATACTACCACTATTATTTTGCCTTGGTGGAAAAGTACGAATGCCCGTATACTAATCGGAACTACGTTGATTGCAATAGTGGCATCGATCGCTACGGCCACTATAATGTTGCTCAAAAACAAAGCATCTACAAAAGATTGGGATACATTCAGTGAAGACTTGGTAGGTACAATAGATGATGATTATTTGGCTGTAGAGAATGATTCAATCGTGATGAAGCTCAATATTGATGCTCTGGAGGGAACCGGCGATGAAGATGATATGGTTGTGGATGACGATGAGGTGTTTGGTGACGAAGATGATGAAGTTGAATTCTTTAGTGAAGAAGACAACGAAGAAGACGATGGAGTGGAACTTTTTGGCATCGATGTTGGTGCCAACGAGGACGATGATGTAATCACGAGTGACAATTTGCTACCTGAATGGTCGTGGGATCATGTCCGAACTTACGTGGCCGTTCGTCGAGGAGATGACTACTCTGATGAACAGATTGAAATACTTGCACAGCAGGATATTGTTATGCTTGAGAAGATGAACGGTCATGAAACTCATGGTTCTATTGAAGCGGGTACTCTCGTTGCGGCAAGAAGGATAAAGGCTGTAAATCCAAAGGTCAAGATTCTCTTCTACTTGAACTGCATGCTGCATTATGGTGCGTACGAAGCCAATAAATATTTCAAAGACGATTGGGCAATTAAAAATCCGTCTACAAATGAACCATATTTATGGAGGGGTACAATTATGTCTTATGATCATACCAAACCAAACTTTCGAACATGGTGGATACAACGTGGATTGGACATGCTTGCTCATGATGAAATCGATGGTATCTTTATCGATGCGATCAACAAAGTACAACATCAATCGTTAAGACGTATGTTAGGCGATACATGGATAGAGGAACATGAAGCCGCGTACACTGAGACAACGAGGCAATTGAGAGCGAAATTGCCTATGGGTAAACTCTTGATTGGGAATGTACTCCGAGCAAGTCAGTTTGAAGGAAATTACAAAAACATGCAATACCTTGACGGCTCATATCTAGAGAATTGGAGAGAACCAAATCAGTTAGCATCAACATTACAACTCATGGCTAGAGCTCTAAAGGAAGACTATATGATCATGCTGAATGCTGACATGACCAATACCGACTTTGCCGAGATTGATTACTTGGATGGGCGGTATCATCTGTTGAATAAGCCCGAGTTCATCAATTTTCCACTGGGGTTCTTCCTCCTCGTGGTGGAGCCACAATCATACATTTCCTATCATGCTGGCGTTGACTTAAAGCCAAAAAATGATGGGAAAATGTTAACCGTCTTCGACAATACACGGTTTGATGCAATTATGCGTAATCTTGGAAAGCCAGTTGGTGACTACATTGATAATGGAAATGGAGACTACTCTCGCGAGTTTGAATATCTCAAAGTGGATGTCAATATTGTTACCCAACAAGGTATACTTTCTATAACCAATCAATCATCTACGCCCACTTTTTTCTTGACGGAAAGTCCATCTAATTCGCCCTTATTGCCTTCCGCAATTGGTAGTATATCGATCACACCCACGCTGTCTTCAACGACCGACGGTACTGCAACAAGCTTGCTGCCATCTTCTTCACCAACCACATGCCTCCCCGACGGTGAAAGATTGGAATCGCATGGCTTAAGCTGTGCATGTGCTACTCTGTATTGTTGGGATGAAGATACTACTGGTAGATGCTGCAGTGGATACTGCAGAATCACATCACGTGGAGTATCCGTGTGTAGAGAACAACCACCTATGTAGGGAAAATTCTCTAACCCTATTTAGTATAGAAATCTATCATTCATTTATCATCATTTTTGCTCAACCAATGAATTAATGCCCTCGCAATCAATGGTAACAATAAATTATCATCCACAAGAAAAAATGACAGGAATGTTTGTGCGTCCAGCAACAGCCTCTGTTAATGCGGTGAGTAGTCCAACACCTTGACGCCAATAATGGATAAACGTTGGTGGAGCCTTAACTTTCAATAACTGACAGGTAAATTTTTGAGCTAAAACATTTCATTCAACCTATGTTGTGTCTTTCATTACCATATGTAGTCAACTTCAGAGCTCTTCTTCATCTCTATGATAGTTGCTGCTATACTTTAGGATTCCATTGGCAAAGGGAGAAATGCAGTCTTGAATTTCGTAACCACTTATTGAGCAGCACGAGTTTAGATTTTAAGTATGCAAATGGAGATACTTCATTTTCTTGCCCACATCGATTGGAATGAATTTGGATTCAAGGAGTTTCGGAATACCTCGAATGACTGTATACATCAAGGAGAACCCCATCGTGTCTCGACCAATCCATTCCAATGCACTGGGAAGCGTCGACCTACTCATTCCATCAAAGACTTGAATGTCAACACTGCCGTGAATGAGATCTACTTTTGGTGCAGGACTTGAACTCATATCATTAGGCATCCAGTTCGCTTGTGGGGGAAAGATGCCATCTTTGTCATCGGGTATTGCTGCATAAAAGTCATAATCTTGGTTTGTCCCCGGATGAGCGGCATCCGTTGGCACTATTGAAATGTACCAGCGCCTCGTATCGTCATAGATCTTGCACCGAAACATAGAAAATACAGTCTCGTGTCCCTGGTAGATAGAGATCTTTGTGTACATCGGGACACCATCACATGATCCTGATTGTGTAAAATATCCGTTTATATCAGGAATGCCACACCCTTTTACTTCTACCCCACAGACACTTTCGTGGAAGTGGCGAATGAGAATCTTTTGACGACGTACTGAAGCCTTGTCTTGATTCTTGTTCAAGCGCAACAATGCGGAAAGATTGTCAGGAATCTCCGCCCGAACATCATCATCAAATTTCTCAAGTGTGTGCAATGTGTGGTTAGAAGAGAACGTATTCTCAATAATTGTCTCATCGCAGAGTGCGTGGGAAAGAGAAGCCCAACTATTGTCAGTAGTCTCGTCGCCGCCAATGTGCAGTGTTGTCAAAGTGCTATTGTTTGCCAACATATCCACGAAATCATTGACAACCTCGTCACTAAAATCATTCTCTCCAAGGTCAAGTGTAGTAACCTTTGAGCTAGGCTGTAATAGACGAGTGAAAGTACGCAATCCATTGGCAGTGCAGTCACTCTCACGAAGATGAAGCGTGTGAAAGTCGTGCATGGTGACCAGCAGATTGACCAGCGCTTCTGCTTCGTTGTCGCCAATATAGTTGGAGCTCACATCAAGCTCCTCAAGGGAGCATTTTGAATGAAGCAGCACATGGAAGAACTAAATCCATCCATCAGAAGTTACATTAAAGTTGTGACTCATGTCTAATTTCTTCAAAGATGTGTTCATCGCCAACGATTCTCCAATCGCATTCGCCGCTTCATTATCGAGACCCACTTCCACTTCGCCGTCTATATTGTGGCAACGCCCTACATCGAGTTCTTTTAAGGCAATGTTGGGATTACTCAAACATCTTGCAAAACGTTGCCATCCCTCAGATGTGATGAGGTCACTGCCCGTTAGATTCAAATGCTTGACAGTTACATTAACTGTCAATAAGTTGCCTACGGAAATGACACCTTCATCGCTAATCCTAGTAGAATCAAGCGAAATAATTTCTAATGGACAGGTTGGACTACTCAATGCAGCCGAGAACGACTTCCAGCCAATCTCAGTTATCTCATCTTCTCCATTTGAAAATACATTGATCTTTTTAATACACTTGCTCTTGGCCAAGGATTTGGAGAGGACAGCGAGCGATGCGTCATCTATGTCGCAGCTTGACAGTTGGAGAGATAGAAGGTTTGAGGTTGAATGACACAGTAGCACGGCCAACTCAACGCAGCCGCCCATCCTCGTTGCTGTGCTCATTTCCACATCTCCACCGAGATCTAGTTCTAATAAGTTAGGATGGCCACGAAGGGACGCGATCACTCCTCTTGTCTGATTGATTCCGTAATCGTTGTTGAAAAGTACTATTCGCTCCAGTCGTTTGCATTTAGACAAAGCTGTAATGAAAGACGCGGTCCTCTGAGACATATTCGACCATAATATTTCCACGCAGCGGAGATTGTGGTTGTGTTCAAAGAACGGTAGCATTATGGCAAATACATCGACTTGGGTTACATCCAAATGCACCAAACACAAATGCTGAATGGACCGATTGCGAGCGAGACCTTCAAACAATTCTCGTAGTGAACAAGGAGAACTTGGGAATACATCGCTCCTGATTTTAATTAAGCAGTGACTAATACCTATCGCATCTCCAAGAGTACGCCCCACGGTTAAATTTTGATCAAAAATAGCCGAATCCCGAGATACTCGCAAACCGGCAATGTTGCTTAAATCATGTAGGATATTCTCATCCAACTCGCATGCTGTATATTTCCAGTTAATTTCATATTCGTCTCGTCCAAACGCATCCATTGTAGCTGAAGAGTTGTTGTTTTGGAAGAAGGAGGAAGTAGCAAGCCCGAGCACAGCTAGACATGGGAAGCGAGGAAGGAAAAGTGGTCAGCGTGTGGCCAATGATGATTACTGGTGTCGGCCCCCCACACTCGAACGAGATTGATTGTCCCTCATCGCCGCACTCTTGTGGGGAGGGACAGACCGAGCTACTAGCACCGGCAGTGGCCAAGAGAGAGGAAGTTATGCAGAATGTTTTGGACAGTGCACGTGCAAGGATTGCAACGCGAAGGGTCGTGAAGGAGAAGGCGTTGGCAAGACGGGCGAGGGTAGTGGAAGATAGTATGGAAAGTTAATGGGGTACAGTGGTGAATTAACGCTTCCTCTTTCTACATCAGGCATGACGCTCCCAGAGAGTATTACTAGAGGACGAAGAGTGTTTGGATTGGCAACTACACGTTCACTTTCCTCAACTGATACAAATGTTCGGATAAAGTCACGAAATGCAGCTGCGGCGCTTTGGACATGAACATCAGTCCCACGAATGAGCGTGGCAG
>Ga0247831_1004952_pt1 | contig 17183 bp, 16 predicted proteins | sample LaCruzMarch2015__9_FD_192406 | JGI IMG/M metagenome (GOLD analysis project Ga0247831, IMG submission 192406) | Freshwater microbial communities from meromictic Lake La Cruz, Castile-La Mancha, Spain - LaCruzMarch2015_1m | ecosystem: Environmental > Aquatic > Freshwater > Lake | place: Spain... | reverse complement strand
CCATGACCGTGACCGCCAACAAAGCCGCGATGATGCGTCGACAAGGCGTCACGCGGATCAGTCTCGGCGTGCAGGCCTGGGATGCTGCGACGCTTGCGACCTTGGGGCGTGATCACTCCGCTGAAGAAGCCAAAGAGACCTTTGCCATCCTGAAACACGCGGGTTTCCACAGCTTGAACATTGACGTCATGTTCTCAGTGCCTGGCCAGCCCATGGGTCCCTGGAGTGAAACGTTAGCCACGACACTGGCGCTCAAGCCGGAACACATCTCCGCCTACAACCTGAACTACGAGGAGGACACGGACTTCTTCGAGAAGCTGAAGCGAGGGCTGTATTGTGAGGAACCCGAGCGCGACGCCGAGTATTTCTATCACGCGCTCGACACACTGGAGGCGTCAGGCTTCCGCCATTACGAGATCAGCAACTACGCCACGCCCGGCCACGAGTCGCAGCACAACGCAGCGTATTGGTTCGGCAAGGACTACCTCGGACTAGGCCCCAGCGCAGTGTCAACACTGGGGCTTACGCGCTGGAAGAACATGCCAGACACGCAAGGCTACATCGACGCTGTGCAAGCTGGTGTGCTGCCACAGCAAGAAGCCGAAGCACTTACCCCAGAGCAGCATCAACTGGAACGCATCGCCCTGGAACTGCGCACCGCGAAAGGCGTGCCGATGGGGCGGCTGACCTCGGTGCCGGAGCGAACCCTGACCATGTTGCAGGAGGAGAATCTGGTGACCCTAGAAAACCAGCACATTCGCCTGACTCGACAAGGCAAGCCCTTGGCAGATTCGATTGCGGGCGAGCTAGTCGGTTAACAAAAAATGCCGCCACATCACTGCGGGCGGCATTTTCAAGAAAGGGAAATCAACCTAACTTAGCGCTGACCGCTGCGTCCTGTTGGGTTCGGATTGGTGTCCAGCGGGATGCTGACCTGCGGGAAGTCCTTCAGCGTGAGGGAGAACACCACGCCGTAGTCCGTCACACCACGATTGTCGCGCACCAGACCACCGAGGGATGCCACCCAACTGCTCAAGTCGCGATGCACTGAGTAGCTCTGGTATTCCAGGGTGCTGTCTTCCATTTCGTAAATGTGATTCATCGAGAAACCCCAATTGTCATTCAAACGAGTATAGATTCGGGAATAAACGAGACTGCTATCCTCGAAGAAAGGATGATCTGTGATGAACTGCTGACCAAGGGTAACACTGAGAGTCGCCATTGGCAGAAACGTCACGCCATAGTTTGCTTCGGTGAAGTTGGCCTCGTCTCCGCCCATCGGTAGCTGGGTGTCAGCAAAGAAAGATAGCCAAGGTGTTGGGCGGAAGAACAACTCGTTGAAGAGATTGCCAGTGGAGCGATCAAACTCAGGATCGTCCATGAAGACGTCGACATAAGTGTTCAGACCGGCCCAGTTGTAAGTCTGGGTCGCGGAGTCGTTCGCCTTGCGGAACTGCTTCTCATCGCTGTCAGAATAGGAGGTGTAGTCACGACGGGTTTGCAACAGGTTGCGCACCCCCACCCGAGCGATACTCCAGTTATTGAAGCTGTCGATACCGCTATAGAGCGGCACGTCTAAAGGACGCGGACGGGTCGTTGGCACGTCACGGTCAATCGCTGGCAGTCCATCGATTTGGTCTGCGTTCAGGTAGGAATAGTTCAGGTAGGGCTGCACGGTGTGCTTGAGGCCATCAATGCCCAAAGTCTCATTCTTCAAATCATCCCAAGTCCTGGAGAACTTGAAAGAGGCATCCAGACCCGCATGAACTAGGGGACGACCATCGCTATCCAGACCATCAGGACCACCATCGATGCTTGAGTAGTGTTGGTAACCCAATCCAAGGCGCGGCACCAAAGTTAGCCATCCGAACACGGTCTTTGGATACAGCACCTCGTGGTAGCTATGGAAGCGTGTGAAGCCAGAGTCACCAATCTGACCCTTCAAAACTTCCAGTGCTTGCTCTACTTCCGTCACACCGAGCAGAGCGTCAGGCTCGAGACCCAGCGCACGGCGGTAGCTCGACTGACCAGCTAGCCCGGTAACTTCTCCCGTCGTGGTGGTCAGACCGTTCGCCGAAGCCAAGCTGTTCGCATTTAGGAACTCTTGACCTTGGTCGATCAGAAACTGCTTGTTGGCTTTGTCAGAGCTTCCACGGCGCTCTTCCAAGATACCGAAGCTGCTATTGCCCTGGTAGAAGAAGCCACTGTTGAAGATGGGCTGGCGGGTGAAGTCAAACGCCAACTCAGGTAGGCGGCTGTCATTTTGGTAGTAATCGTTCAGCTCGAACTTGGCCATCAGAGTGGCCGTGTAGCGTGGGTCAGAGCGGACGAGCGAAATGTGGTTGTCCGGTTCGCGATCAGCACGGTATTCGTTCATGAAGAAGTCTTCATAGAAGAACTCATCGGAGATCTTATTGATATCGAAATCCAAATACCAAGTGCGCTCCGCAGGACCAGTGATGTAGATGCGGTGCTGGAAGTTGATGCGATAGCGCTGGTCGTCGGTATCGATTGGGCGGACCTGATTAGCGTGATTCAGGGTCGGATCGCTATCCGCTGCGTAATACAGTTTGAGGCGGCCCCAGTTTTTGTTGTCCTTCTGCTTGAGCGAGATGAAGTCCACACCACCCGCGACACCGCGGCTGCTGCGCAGGTCCAGCTTATACTGAGCCAGCGTGTGATCGCCGTGGATGACGCCATATTGATTGAGCAAATAACCTCCCCAATTTGAGCTGTAGCCCGGCGTGAATTTGTAGCCCAACTCATCGTCCAACGGTTGGGAAAGGTATGGCAGCCAGAAGACCGGCGTGTCGCCGACCAGGACGGTCACGTTCTTCATGACCACGCGATCGTTGGGATAGATGGTGAGCTTCTTCGCGCGGATGCGGTAGTTCGGGTCCGCCAGATCATGCGTGGTGAAGTAGGCGTCTTTGCCGTCGATGCGGTCCACATACTTGGTCTCCGTCTCCAAATCATCCATCGTGTAAAAAAGCGTGCCATCACCCTGAGTCATGGCGCTGCGAACCGCATCCCCATGGATCTTGTTGGTCTTCAGGTTGTAGGTGATGTTTTCGCCTTTATAGGTGACGCCCGCCTTCACGATGGTCACGTCTTCCTTGGCGATGACATCGCCAGTATTGGAATTGTAATCTGCGCGGCCAGCCAGGATTTCCGTGTCACCATATTTTATGTTCACATCCCCTTTGGCAGTGGCGATACCGGTTTCAGGGTCGAAGCCGGTTTCCAGGCCTTCGATGTTGATGTTGGACGACACGGCGCTCAGCAGGCTGTCGGTCACATTCTCAGGGGGAGCCTCCTGGGCGAGGACCAGCGTGGGCAGACCAATAAGAAGGGCGGAGAGTCGGGCGAATCTCATAATCCGTTGTCAGAGAGTGGTTGGGGAAAGTCTAAACGAGAGCTTGGGAACGTCCCAAGCACTATGAAATAGGCGACAGCAGCGGCAGTGACAAGGAAAAGAAAAGCGAAATCCATGTCTGGCAAGCTTACCCCAATCCTCAACCTTCACGCCGGCAGCCATGAATCGCCGTCATTTCCTCGCCCAAACGGCTTCCACAGCCTCCGTTCTGGGCTTCCCCGCCATCACTCGGAGCCAGTCGCCAAATTTCCTGTTCCAGGTCGCCAGCATCGGCGTCTCCCGCATGGGCGGCAGCACCATGCGCAGGCTGGCCAGCCACCCGAAGGTGAAGATCGTGGCCCTCTGCGATGTCGATGCCGCGCATCTCAAAGAGGTTGCTACTGGGAAAGGCTCGCCCCGCGCTAGCGGAATTGGCTTCCCTGATGCCAGCCAACACCGCGACTAGCGCGAATTGCTCGCCTCGCCTCCCCGTGTTCAACAAACCAAGCCTGGCAGCAGCGGTCCGCTCTGGGCAGACAAACGCCGCGTCGAAATGCAACCCACCGGAACCGACCACACCGCGGGCGATACCTTGAAGCTCACTTGGCTCGATAGCGGCATAGACCCGGGAATGGGACACTACCGCCATGAAGGTCAAAGGCCTGCCTGCCGCCGATGCCTTGATCAAGCGCGCCTACCGCGATGGCTGGCAGCTGCCGGGCGTGGGATCAGGGCGTAACCTTTGGCTGGAATCAAAACAATTACCGTCCTCGATTCATCTTGTGGGCGTATGGGGGAGTGACAGTGTACGATCGATTTTGTCGCTGCTTCCATTCCAACCCGTCAGCTTATGCCAGACCAGCCACCTTCCCTTCCCCAGTTCCGCCCGGTTCGAATTGATTTCGAGCTGCGCAAGATCCTCCTGGGCGTCCTCGCCCTCATTGTCGCCATCGGCTTATTCTCCGGTTTCTACACGGTGCCGGTCGATTCCGTAGCTGTAGTGCAGCGCTTCGGCGCGTATCACACCACAACAGAGCCAGGCTTGCACTTCAAGATGCCCTTCGGTGTGGACAGCGCTGAGGTCGTCCCGGTGCGCCGCCAGTTGAAACTGGAGTTCGGCTTCAGCACGGGCGGGGCCACCAATCGCTACCAATTCTCCGACGAAGCCGAGGACGAGCGATCCATGGTCACAGGCGACCTGAATGCCGCGAATGTGGAGTGGGTGGTGCAGTATGGCATCGAGGACGCGAAGGACTACCTCTTCAACTTCAACGCCCCAGAGCATACCCTGCGTGACATCAGTGAAAGCGTGGTGCGCGAGATCGTTGGCGACCGCACGATTGATGAAGTGCTCACCGCAGGCCGCGAAGCCATGGGCGTGGAGGCCAAGAGTCGCCTGGAAGCCATCGTCACCAACCTGGGCCTCGGCTTCCGCATCGAAGGCGTGCAGCTGATCGACGTGTCGCCACCACGCGAAGTGCGCGCCAGCTTCGACGAGGTGAACTCCGCCAAGCAGGAGCGTGAGCAGACCGTCAACGTCGCCCGCCGCGACTTCAACTCGCAGGTGCCCCAGGCCGAGGGTGAGGCCGAGAAGAAAATCAGCATCGCCGAAGGCTACGCCACGAAGCGCATGAATGAAGCCCAAGGCGACACCGGGCGCTTCAATGCCCTGTTGGCAGAGTATTCCAAAGCGGCAGATGTGACTCGCCGCCGACTCTATCTGGAGACGATGAATGAGATCCTGCCCACTCTACAGAACAAGGTCATCCTGGATGACAAGGCGAGCAGCGTGCTGCCCTTCCTGCCGCTCCAGCAAGCCCGCCCAGCCCCCGCCGCCCAGCAATAAATCGTTGCCCCCTTTTTCCAGATGAAAGCCATTGCTACTACCTTCGGCATCTTTGCCCTCATCGTCGTGCTCATCGTATTGAACGCGTCCCTCTACACCGTGGACATGCGGGAGCAGGTGATCATCACCCAGTTCTCCCAAGTCATTGGTAAACCCGTCACCGATCCCGGTCTGCACTGGAAGACGCCCTTCATCCAAAAGGTCAATCGCTTCCCCAAGCAGGTGCTGGAGTGGGACGGCCCAGTGGCCACCATGACCACGGGGGAGAAGCTGTTTATTGAGGTGGACTGCTTCGCCCGCTGGCGCATCAGCGACCCGCTGATCTTCTTCCAAAAGCTAACAGACCTGCGGACCGCCCAATCACGTCTCGATACCTTCATTGGCGGTGCCACACGCGACGTCGTGGCGGCCAATGACTTCCTCGAAATGGTCCGCAGCACCAAGGACCGCAAGCCTGTCATTGATCCCAGCATTGCCGCCGACCGCACTGGCTCCGCCATCGGCACCCTGCCCGCGATCAAGATCGGCCGTGAGAAGCTCGAGCGGATGATCTTGGAGAAGGCCAAGCCCACGGTCGTCAGCCTTGGCATTGAGTTGCTGGATGTGCGCTTCAAACGCATCAATCTGACCTCCGGCATCAGCGCCTCCACCTACCAGCGCATGATCTCTGAGCGCGAGCAGATCGCCGAGCGCTATCGCTCCGAAGGCAAGGGCGAGGCCGCCAAGATCCTGGGCAACCGTGACCGCGAGCTGAACCGCATCGAGTCCGAAGCCTACAAGAAGATTCAGGAGATTGAAGGCGCTGCCGACGCGAAGGCCACTGAACTCTACGCCAAGGCCTACAATCAAACGCCTGAGGCCGCCGAGCTGTTTGAGTTCCTCAAGAGCATGGACACGCTGAAGAAGACCATCACGCCAGACACAACGGTCGTCTTCACCACCGACGGCGACTTGATGAGCTATCTGAAAAACGCCACCCCACGAAAGAAGGCGGAAGGCGTGGAAGGCTTGAAGGGCATCCCAGGGCTACCTTCGCTGCTGGACGTGAAGTAGCGACACGGGCGATAGAACTGCCGTTTTCAATCTGACTACCCAGAGTGAAATTCGCCGCCTGTGCTCTCGCCCTGTTCACGCTACCTCTGCTAGCGGAAGACCTGCCCTTGCCGGGCGATCCCGATCTGCCGCAGCCTTTTGACGCCGCGGCGCTCGCCGCCGTGGTGCATCAATCGCCCTTCACCCGCGTCGTCTCATTTGAAGACACCTACCTGCTCACGGGCGTCGCCTATGTGGATGGCAAACCCATGGCCACGCTGCTGAATCGGGAAACCAAGCAGCGCTTCGTCGTCACCGAGACGCCTAACGCCCAGGGCTGGAAGCTGGTCGATGCCCCACCCACGACCGACCCGAAGCATACCAGGGTCACGCTTGAAGTAGGCGGTGAAGCCTTCGCTCTGACTTACCACGAGATCATTCCAACCCCGACGAACCCGAATGGGCGGGACAGGCGCGAGGTCACTCCGGTGGACATCCATCGCCTCACGGAAGCCGAATACACCCGCAAGGACGAGAACGGCAAACTTTACGTGCGCGGCTCCGTTTACTTGCCTACCGCCGACCGCGACTTCTACTACAACAAGATGCCCGACGCGGCCCGCGACAAGTTCCGCGAGATCATCCGCAACGAGCGCGATCGCCTGTTCAAATACACGCCTGACCAGCGTGCGAGCTATGTGAAAAAGGTCTTCGACAAGGTGAATGCCGACAGCGGCGGACGGCGCTGATTCACTGCGACATTGTCCATGCAAACCGCCCCACTTTGGTGAAAGGATCCCTATGACCCGCGCCCTCTGCCTCGCACTCGTCTTCTTCGCGCTGCATAGCCAAGCCGCAACGCTGCCCTTCAGCACCGTGTTCAAAGGCCAGGACAAGTTCAACAGCGTCGTTGCCAAGACCAAACCGCTAGTGGCTGAACTGCGCGCCATGCCCATCGGCGAGCGCACCGCTTGGTTTGGACAGTTGTTCGTGGGCACGCCCTACAAGGGGCACACGTTGGAGATCCACGACCGCATTGAAGCCGCCTCCGTGAACCTCAATGGCCTGGATTGCTGGACCTTCTTCGAAACTGCGCTGGCCTTCGCCCGCATGTGCGAGCAACCCGTAGAGAACTGGACCCCGCACACGCTACTGCGCTACATCGAACTGGATCGCTACTGGGGTGGGCGCTGCGACGGCACCTACCTCTCGCGCCTGCACTACCTGGAGGACTGGTCGCAGGACAATGAGAAACGTGGTTTGGTCGATGACATTACGCGGCAACTCGGAGCACTGAGTGTCACCAACGCTGCACGGGAAATGACCATCAACTGGAAGGGCTATCGCTACATGGTCAGCAGCGCGAGCAATCGCACTGGCATCTCGGCGCTCGAAGCCCGCTTGCGGGAATCGCCGCTGCCCATGATCCCCAAGTCTCGCGTGTCCGCGATCGAGCCGAAACTGCGCAGTGGCGACATCATCAGCATCGTCAGCAAAGACGGTGGCGCTTTTGGCACTTCACACGTCGGGCTTGCACTGCGCACTCGCGACGGGGTGCTGCATTTCATGCACGCCAGTGCGCCACGGAACTATGGCAAGGTGGTCATCGACAGCCGTCTCAGCGACTACCTCACCCGTTACGGCAGTCATGCAGGAATCATGGTCACACGCCCACTAAAGTGAGCTGACTGGCCTCTTGAGCGGACCAGTGATTTATTCTTGGCGCGAGCAGCGCAGCGATCATGCTAACGACTCTGATGAATGCAGAGCCTGGCAGTCCCCTACCCTATACCGACACGAAACTCGTGGGGGCAGCGGACTTCTACTTCGCCTTGAACGCGACCTTTCGCTTCATCGAGCGCAAGCTCGGCAAAGACGCCCTGCACCGCTACTGGCAGGACCTTGGCACGCGCTACTACGCCCCAGTCACGACCCAGTGGCGGGCGGGCGGCCTGCGAGCTGTGGCTGATTATTGGCGGGCTTTTTTCAAGGCTGAGCCCGGAGCGGAAGTGACTGTCGAGCAGCTTGCCGATGAAGTCGTGATCGAGGTGAAGACCTGCCCCATTATCGAGCACTTGCGTGACAACCAGCGTGCCATCATGCCAGACTTCTGCGAGCATTGTTACTTCGTGAGCGAAGCGATGGCCCAGCCTGCGGGCCTGTGCGCTCGCATCAGCGGCGGCAACGGTCGCTGCACCCAGCGCTTCAGCACGCAGGCCCTGCCACCGCAGGACATCAACTCCATCACCCGCTGCGCATGATCGGCTGTTATGACTTCTGCGGCCACTACGAGTGGACCTTCGAGTGGCTGCGCCAGCAGGGCGGGCACGCCTTGGTGCTCGATTACTGGGAGCAGGCGATCTACGGCGAGTCGCAGACGCACGCGACGAAGCTGATCCTCGACAAAGGCTTCGCAGGCATGAAGGAATACTGGGGCCACACGCTGGAGCATGAAGCAGCCGGTTATCAGGCCACGGAAGGCGAAGGCGTGTATCGCATCGACATGCATGAGTGCCCATCGAAGGGCTTCCTGATCAAGAACGGCCTCGTGCAATACCAGGACTACTGCGACCACTGCATCGGCTGGATCGGCCCGCTCATGCGTGACGCGGGATTTGTCATCGATCACGAGCACAACCACGCCGGTCAGTGCTGGTGGGAAATGCGCCGCACCGAGCACGCTACGAAAGCCGGCGTTCCAGGCGAACTCAGTGGCGACGCCGATGTGCGCCTGCGCCCTGACTGGCAGACGCCTGCAATCGACCGCTTCAGCCGTGCCATTCATCCGGATGACAAACTGCCCTAGCAAAAAGCTATCCTCATCCCGCACTCTTGGTATATGCTGCTGCTCGTGAGTTTGAATCTTCGCTATCTCCGCCTCTGTTGCATGCCCGTGGTGGCCCTCGCCATCACCGCTTGCAGCAGCTCCGACAAGACCGCTTCCACACCGGCCAGCAGAGGCGGCATGGAATCGCGACTGATGCGCGCTGACACCAGCAAGAACCTCTATGAAAAGGAGTTCAACACCGCCAGCGCGGGCAACCGTGGCAACATGAAGAAATTCGACACCCAGAGCTATCGCACGGGTGAATTCAGCGGCCAGAAAAACTATAAGACCGGGATCTTCTCGCAAGCTGGTAAGGTGAGCCACATGGGCTCGCAAGACTCGCGCTATGGCAGCCAGGACAATCGCATGTCCAAGAGCATCTTCGCCACCAAGGACAGCACGTTCGGCAATACGGTCGCACGGCAAGGTGGTCAGACCTTTCGCGGTGGCGACACGAGCTACAAGACCGGCGAGTTTGCCCCCGCCAAGAAGGCACTGGATGACAACAAGCGCATCTACCTGGACACCAGCACGGGCGATGATCAATCAACCAATGCCAACGCTTACAGCGAAGATCAGGTGAAACGAATGCTCGGCCGATAGATAGGACACACTGGAGACCATGAGCGAAGCCGCGTTTGTGCCGGAAAATTACTTCCGGGAATTGAGAAAAGAAGAATTGTTCCAGGATGCATCGCCTGCACTGGAGATCGACCTGGGCTGTGGCGATGGCCGATTTCTGCTTGGAATGGCTGCGGAGTATCCTGAACGCCAGTTCCTCGGTGTGGAGCGCATGCTTGGTCGCTATGACAAAGTGGCCAAGCGCATCACGCAGGCAGGCCTGACCAATGCGCGCGTCCTGCGCCTGGAAAGCAGCTACACGGTGGCTTGGCTTTTGCCGACGGCGAGTGTCTCGCGCTTGCACCTGCTTTGCCCAGATCCTTGGCCCAAGAAAAAGCATCATCGCCGCCGACTCGTAGTCAGCGAAGAGTTCCATCAAGGCCTGCAACGCATTCTGGTGCCAGGCGGTGAGTTTCTGCTCAAAACCGACGACGCCGACTACTACGCGGCTGCCACGGAGCAGTTCGATGCGTTGCCTAACTTCAGACGACTCGACTGGCCTGACGACGCCTTTTTCTACCCGCAGACGGACTTTGAGCGGCAATGGCTAAGCGCCGGGCGCGACGTGCACCGCGCGAGGTGGCAACTGAAAGCCTAGCGTTTGCCCTGGTCGATCAAACGCTCCATGCCCTCGGCAATGCGAAACACCGCAAGCAGGAACTCCAGAACCACCCGCGCACCGAGCATGTAGATGAAGAAGGCGACTGGGCCGGTCACAAAGGTGAAGCAACCATACATCACGCCCGTGGTGAAACCGCTGAGCATCCAGGCAAAGGCAGACAAGCCCGCGCCCACCAAGCTCAGCAGGTAAAGCAAGCGCACCAGTCTGGGGGTGATGAAGCGCCGAAACGAGAGATCGGTCAGGATGCTGAACACCAGCCCCATTTCATACCACGCCTTCCCCAACCAGGAGGACGGGGGCGTCGGTGTGTTGTTCATGAGCGGCAGACCTTCACTTGATGATCCGATAGATCCATGGGTAGCGATAGAACTCGCCCTCGTTCACTTTGAGGGCGGCGATGATCATCATGACAAGCGCACCCACACCGATGATCATGCCCGGCAATACGCAGAGGAACAGCCCCACAAAGAAGAGCACCCCCGCATTGATTTGGAAGTTCAGCACCTCTTTGCCATGAGCATCAAGGAACGGGCTTTCGTTCTTTTTGATTAGCCAGAAAATGAGCGGTGCGACAATGTTCGCAAAGGGCAGAGTCGTCAGCGCTCCTGCCAGCGGTAGGAGATGCATAACCAGGGCCAGCGTCTTCTCATTGGCATCCTTCGGCAGTGGCCCAGATGATGACGAGGCGGATGAGGCGCTCGCGGTCTCCATCACAGGCGGCACCTCTGGCGGCAGAGGCTCGGGCATCGGGGCCGGTGGGGGAACTTCAGGCGGGGTGGGTGGAGGTAAATCGCTCATGGTCTCTGTATGGAAAATCGTCGCGCAGCGTATAGACTCGCCTGTAGACCTGCAAGTTCCCCGCCAACCGAGGTGCTAATTTCAGTCGGCAAGGTACCCATGTCATTTCTGGCATGAGTCCTGATAACGAATGATGGCCCTCGCAAATTCCAGTAGTTGCGAAATACTTAGCATTCATTAAATTACCAGACATGAAGAGTATCTCCCAAATCCTCGTCGCCACCGCGATCAGCCTGTTGCTCACTCAGTGTTCCGCTCCTCAGGTCAAGAACGCCGATGTCGTCGTCAGTGTGGCTGACCAAAAGCTGGGCATTTACAAGGCTGGCCGTCTCGTCACGAGCTACAAAATATCCACCTCGAAGTTCGGCATTGGCGATAAGCCAGGCAGCTGCTGCACGCCACTGGGCAGGCACGAGGTCATTGCCAAAATCGGACATGGATTGCCCCCAGGAGCTGTCCTGAAGAGCCGCCAATGGAACGGCGAGGTGCTCAAGCCCAACGCCCCTGGCCGCGATCCCATCGTCTCGCGCATTCTATGGCTGGGGGGCAAGGAGGGAGGGAACCGCAACGCCGCCGGCCGCTACATCTACATTCACGGCACCACTGAAGAGAACCGCCTGGGCACCCGAGCCAGCTACGGATGCGTGCGCATGGCAGCGAAGGATGTCATTCATGTCTTCGAATCCGTGCCCGTCGGTGCCACCGTCTTGATCACCAAGAATGGACTGCCACGCAGCGAGAGAATCACTCAACCCGAACCTGTAGCCGCTCCAGTCGAACAGACCCCACTACCGAAAGCTGTGCCAGTCACGATCGGACCCAACGGTGCCGTTCTCGCCAAGGACCAAAAGAAAGAGGGCGAGCCGATTGGCCCGCCCTCCCGCAAAAAACGACTGGAACTAAGGGTTCAAGGTTGATCGTTGGGAGACGGTCCGTCTCCCAACCCTCACCCTTGCCCCCAATTAGACTTCTTCGCCGACTGCGTAACGCACGAAACGACTGAGGGTGATACCACCGCCCGTTTTGATGTGGTCGGCCACGCTGATGTCAGGGTTCTTAATGAACGCCTGATCGAGCAAGCAGTTCTCGGCCACGATCTTGTCGATCTTGCCGCTCACGATCTTGTCCACGATGTTCGCGGGCTTATCCTTCACTTGCTCGGCGGCGATTTCGCGCTCGCGAGCGATGAAGGCAGGGTCCACTTGATCGCGGGAAAGGAAGCGTGGGTTGGACGCTGCGATGTGCATGCACACATCCTTCAGCACGGCGCGCGAGGCGTCGCTGTCCGGGGCCACAGCCTGAACGAGCACGCCAACGCGGCCACCCAGGTGAATGTAGGTCTGGAGCACTCCGCCTTCGGCTTCGAACTTCTCCACACGGCGGAGGACGATGTTCTCGCCCATCTCCGCGATCTTACTCTTGATCAAGGTGGTGACTTCTTCACAAGCGCTGTCAGCGCCAGCAGCGAGCTTCTCGCTCAGGGCAGTGACGAAAGCCTTGAAGCTGTCGTTCTTGGCCACGAAGTCCGTTTCGCAGTTCACTTCGAGCAAGATGCCGACGGAGCCGTTCACGAAGGCGTGAATGACACCTTCCTTGGTCGCGCGGTCAGCCTTGGAGCCAGCCTTGAGAATGCCCTTCTTACGCAGCAGGGTTTCGGCGGCTTCGAGGTCGCCCTGGGTTTCAGCGAGCGCCTTTTTGCAGTCCATCATCCCCGCGCTAGTTTTATCGCGGAGGGTGCGGACGAGTTCAGCAGTGATTTCAGCCATGATTGATTCGTGTTGGATGAGGAGGGTTTAGCGCTTGGCGTTTTCGACCGCCGTGATGATCGGGTCGATCAGCTTTTGCAGGATGATGCGGATGGAACGGATCGCGTCGTCATTGGCAGCGATCGGGTATTCTACCACGTCAGGATTGGCATTGGTATCGACCAGCGCCACGATTGGAATGCGGAGGCGGGTTGCTTCGGCGACAGCGATGTGCTCGCGGGCAGCGTCCACGATCACCACAGCGTCAGGCAGCTTGTCCATGCCACGAACGCCCTTCAGGTTGCGCTCCAGCTTGTTCTTCTCGCGGTTCATGGCGGCAAGTTCCTTCTTACCGATGGCCTTGAACTCGGGCTTCTTGTCGATGTTCTCGATGTAGTCCCAGCGAGCCACGCTCTTGCGGATGGTCTCGATGTTCGTGAGGGTGCCACCCAGCCAGCGGTGATTCACATAATACTGACCGCAGGCCTCAGCGGCCTCACGCACAGCTTCTTGTGCCTGGCGCTTGCAGCCCACGAAGAGGATGCGCTTGCCCTTGCCAGCCAGATCGGCCAGGTATTCAGCAGCAGCGTCAATCTGCTTGACGGTCTCGTTCAGGTTCAGAATGTGAATCTGGTTCCTGCTTTCGAGGATGAAAGGCTTCATTTTCGGGTTCCAACGCTTGGTCTGGTGACCGAAGTGGACGCCGGCTTCGACGAGTTCTACGAGTGTGGATGACATGTATGTTTTGCTAATGGTGCCAGCTTTCCGCACGCTAGATCCAGGGAAGGAGAGCGCTCGACTCGCGTCGATCCGGTCGGACAGGCTTCGTTGAGGTTGACGTTGCAGCAGTAGCTACAACCCCCGGAAAAGGGGCCGTAAAATTAGGGGAGGAAGCCCTTTTGGCAAGTGAAGAAAAGGACAAATCGGCAGGAATCGGTCTCGACGAAACCCCGAAAAAAAATGACACCTACTCGGATCGTTCCGTCACCCCTTATGAAAATCCTCCTCACCGCCCTTCTGCTGGGCACGACCGCCTTGCACGGTCAAAGCCCCGACCGCCAGTCCGCAGAGTCCTTTGAATAGATCAGGTTAGTGAACACTAAAAGGCACCTCTGGAAACCCGTTTTCGACTGCCGTCGCAGTGTCCATGATCGGTAGGGCGCGTTGTCTCAACGCGCCGGATACAAGACGGGATTTCGCGTCAGAGTGCCGCATCGCCACATCCCACGCTTCGGCGGCGGCGCTATGGGGACATAGCGCCCTACCATCGCGGGGCGAAGTCAAGTCCTCTGCGAGAGGAGGTTTAACGTTGTTAACTAAACATTTAGCTTAAAATAATCACAAAATGCTACGTCACCCCAACTGCAACTTCGCCAGCGTCCCATACAAGCCCCCATCCTTGCTGATGAGTTCATCGTGCGTGCCGCGCTCGAGGATGACGCCGCCGCTCAAAACCAGGATTTGATCAGCGCGGCGGACGGTGCTTAGGCGATGGGCGATGATGATGCTGGTGCGGTTCTCCATCAGCTTGTCGAGGGCGTCTTGGACAAGGCGTTCGCTTTCGGCGTCGAGGCTGCTGGTGGCTTCGTCGAGGATTAGGATGGCGGGGTCGGCGAGGATGGCTCTCGCAATCGCGATGCGCTGGCGCTGGCCACCGGACAACTGGGTGCCGCGCTCGCCGACGAGGGTGTCGTAGCCTTCGGGTAGGGTGTCGATGAACTGCGCGGCATTGGCTTGCTGCGCGGCACTGCGGATTTCGTCATCGGTCGCACCGGGTTTGCCATAGGCGATGTTTTCCCGGATGCTACCGCCGAAGAGCAGCACCTCCTGCGGCACGAGTGCGAGGTTCCGGCGCAGGCTGTGCAGTTGCATGTCGGCAATCGGTTGGCCATCGAAGAGGATGGTGCCCTCGCTCGGATCATAGAAGCGGAACAGCAAGGACACGACCGTGCTCTTGCCCGAGCCACTGGGGCCGACGAGCGCGATACGATGGCCTGCGCGGGCTTTGAAATCAAAGTCGTGCAGCACCGTGACATCGGAGCGCGACGGATAGGCGAAGCGCACATGCTGCATTTCGATGTCGCCACGCAGACGGCCCACAGGTGTGCCTTCGGTCTCTTCCTCAATGTCCGTGGTCAGGATCTCGCGCACGCGATCCGTGGCCCCGAGCGCGCGCTGGAAGCTGGCGATCAAGTCGGGGAACACCGCGAAGGATGCACCGACCACGCCACTGAACATGCCGAACTGAATGAGCTGGTCCTTGCTGATCTCACCATGGGTTAGCATCCGCGCTGCGAACCAGGCGACCAATGTGAGCGCGATGCTGAAGGCGAGGATGATGAAGGCGACGAACATCGCGCGCGGTAGCGAGGCACGCACCGCCGTGTTCAGGTAGTGCGAAACGCCGTTCTTGTAGCGGGCGATTTCGAACAGCTCATTGGCGAAGGCTTTGACGCTGGTGATGGCGGTCAGGCTCTCATTCACAATGACCTGCGACTTGGCCAATTCATCCTGTGTGGCACGCGACAGCTTGCGAATGCGCGAGCCGAAGATGGCGATCAGCACGATCACCACGGGAATGCACGCCAGCATGAAGAGCGCGAGCTTGAAGCTCATCTTCAGCACGATGACGAGCGCGATGCAGAGCATGACGCTGTGACGAATGAGCTGCGGAAGGGTCACCACCAAGGTCTCGCGGATGGTCTCCACATCGTTCGACAAGCGCGAGCCGAGTTCGCCAATGCGATGCTCATTCAGCGTGGTCATCGGCAGACGGATGATGCGGCTGAAGGTATCCAGGCGCAGCGAAGACAGGGCGCGCTCCGAGGCCTTGGCAAAGAGCCAGATGCGGAAGAATGCGACTACGGCCTGCACCGCCACGACCGCCATGCAGAGCTTCACACTGTGCGTGGCATACTCCATCAAATTGCCATCCGGCTGCGCGCTCAGGATGTGGCTGGCCAGATCGCCGAGCAGGTAGAAGAACAAAGCCGACATGGCCCCTGTGCAAGCCAGCGCGATCATCGCGGGGATGAACACGACCTTGTGCGGACGCAGGTAGTTCAAGAAGAAACGCGCCGCCTTCCAGGCGTCCGCATCCCACAGTTTGCGCCCGGAGCGCTCCTCAGTGCCTTTGGTCATGATCGGTTTTCTCACCAGATGACAACGCTCCAGCGTTTCGTGGGTTTGTCTGTCAATTCTAGCACCGTGAGGCCTTCGGCATCGTCACGGACTCGTCCATTTTGGGTCAGCATAAAGGTGCGCTCGGCGGGGAAGCTGCCTTGCTTTTGATCATCGTGCGGTCCTTGCCAGAGCAACAGACGCGCATTGATTCCGAGCTGGCTATTGCCATTGCCCAGCGCCCACTCATGCAGATACAAATAGCTGCGCGGCAGCGTGATCGAGAGGCGGCGCGCGCCCTGCGGACTGCTGGTCAAGCGCGCCCGCACACCCGCAGAATCAAACCCCATGCCATAGCCCGTGCCGAAGGCCCAGGGAGCGATCGGACCCACGGCACCGGCACCATCTCCCACCGATGTCTGCACCTGAATGACCTCCGTGTTGCCCGACATGAGGCGCTTGCCATACGACCGTGCATCCAGGCTCACTTGCGCCACCAGTGCCGTGCCCGCAGCGTCAGCCTCCAGGTCCAGCTTCTTCAAGTCAAAGGTCAAAAAGAGTGAGGTCGCATCCGCATCCACCCGCAGGTTCACCGCACCCTTGCTGGGCTTGAGCGCTGTCAGGGACAGGTCTTTTTCCAGGCCGATGTTCTGGGCCGCAGAGATCGCTCGCTCCCAGCGCAGCGACAAGCCATCGACCACGACATTCAAAGTGAGTGCGCCCTCCACCGAGCGTGGGCCTGGGCTCGGCGGCAGATCAAAGGCTAGAGCCAAGGTCGAACTCGCGCCCTTGGCGAGGTCCAGCTTGCCGCTCTTCTTTTGACCGTTCCACTCGGCTTCCCAAGCCGCGCCCTTGATGTCCTTGCCCAAAGTATTCAGCACCACGTTGTCCAGGGTGAAGGTGCTCGTTTGGTTCGTCAGCGTGTCCAGCTTCCACATCACGGCCAGCGGATGTATCGCGGCGGGCAGTTCATCCACACGCACGAAGCCAGCCCCGGCAATCAGCAGCGGCAGGCGCAGCAGCGGCTCATGCCCCGGGAAAGCCGGGTGGCGCGCTACGCTCTGGGCTTCATCCCGCTGGTAGGTGATGGTCATGCGCTGGGACTCGCCCGGCTTCAGTTCCACCTGGGCCTCTGCGTCCTTCGGCAGCCAGCGCGGCAACTTGAGCGGGAGCAGGGTGAACTTGGCCACTTCCTTGGTGGTGTTTGCAATGTCATA
>Ga0247831_1004950_pt1 | contig 17189 bp, 13 predicted proteins | sample LaCruzMarch2015__9_FD_192406 | JGI IMG/M metagenome (GOLD analysis project Ga0247831, IMG submission 192406) | Freshwater microbial communities from meromictic Lake La Cruz, Castile-La Mancha, Spain - LaCruzMarch2015_1m | ecosystem: Environmental > Aquatic > Freshwater > Lake | place: Spain... | reverse complement strand
CAGGGGGAGTGTAGAGATGCGCCGAAGCTATCCCTCGCGCCAGGCCTTCTACAACGCTTGCGGCGTCGCGAGAGAGAAAGAGGTCGACACCAAAGGCTTCCAGAAACGGCCCAATGGAGGCGCCGCTTGTAAAAGCCGCGCGTCGGATATCCAGGCCATGATGCTCTATTGAACGGAAAATGCGAAGGCTTAGTTCTGGACTGTTGTGGGAGATGATAACCACCTCCACTAATGGCTTCGAGGATGCATCATTGAGGTTCAACAGGCCCTGGACCAACGGAAACGCGCTGCCAGGTTCGAGCAGGCTTTCTTCTGCATCAAGTTGATGTTGCCTGTAAGCCTCAATTCCTTCCTGCTCAAAGATCGCATTTTCGTCCTCGAGCCGGAACAGAGCCCGGCTCGAGATGCCTATCACAATCGGCAAGCTGGTATCTGAAGGCACCCTCAGCTCTCGAAATGCAAAGTCATGTGCCAAAGCTGCGAAACTTCATCCAACGCATCCCCATCGAAACCTGAGGACATGCAGCATTCCGTGTCATCGGCCTCGGCCATTAGACCCTCGCCTTCGGCAGATAGCTTTAGTTCGCCATCATCCTCGGAGAGAAGCTTCCAGACCTCTTGCATCAGCGAGTTATAGATCGCCGCTAGTTCGGGATCGTCTGATTCAAGCTCGTCAATGTCGCTGTATTCCAGCGCCCGCACATCGTCGTTTTCGTGATCGATGACGAAATAGCCACCTTCGTTCACGCCGCCACCGCAATAACCGTAATAAGCGCCGCGGATCACTACGTCCCCGCCAGCATCTTCGATGGCCGTATAGACGATAACAGCACTCACTGTGCCGTCGTCATTCAGCCGAATGTACTGTTCAACCTCGCCAGGAATGGCTGATCCGTCACCATCACCTTGGCTGACGCCATCAGACGATCCGTCCAAAGTGAGTACCTGATCATCAGTGACGACCAATTGCGATGCCTGCCGCATTCGCAGTGTCCCGAAGTTCAGCTCTTCACTTCCATGGTCCACAAGCACAAGATTGAACTGAGGAATTGCCGTTTCGAAACTGCGGGCGGCATCTCCCTCTCCAATGGTGCCAACCAGCACCCGATCGCTCACGATCCGGAGGAAATCATCGATCACTTCCTCGGAGATGTTCTGGACGCCATTCAGAATGGCAGTGTGTCCATCCTCCACTTCGAAAAGCGGTGCCACATAGTCCATCATGCTCTGACCAGCGTCGACTGTAATGCACCGCGCCCCATCGCTGATTAGCTCCCGAACGAGCTCATCCCGCAGGTCCTCACCCGCCTCGTCGGCGATGAAAACCGTAAAACCAGTCGAGCTGGCCAGATTATCCCTTACGCTTTGCAGCGCCTCAGAGCGGAAATCAGGAGTCCCAAAGGGTGAGTTGTCCTCATAGTCCTCATCCTCGGCGAATTCGCGGAACACAAAGTGACCACCTTCGTCACCGTTGTATGACCAGTTCGCGCTGATAAATCCGGCTGCATATCCGCCATTTTCACTTAGCCAGTCATTTATTTCATCTTCATCCACGCCGGGATTTACCTGCATGGGGAATCTGATGGTTGCCGTCAAAACGAGCGTGCCATCCTCGACGTCCAGCACAATATCATGGTCTGGATTGGCGTAGTTTAATTCGAAATAGACTTGTTGGCCGCTGGGCATAAACTCATCTGGCGAGCTATCCAGATTGTCCATGTTATATTCAAACCAAAGTGCGGGTAGGGCTTCGAGGGCAGCTTCTTGCTCTCCTTCCTCGACCAAGACAGCAGCTTTTTCAGCTGCATCACGTTCGTCCTCGTCTTCCATGTCATCGATGTTCACCGAACCACGGAACATGTGCCATTCGAAGTAGGCTGTGACGCCTTCGCCATCACCAGAGACATCGCCACCTCTTCCGGCGCGGCCGGAATTGCCCATCACGGTGGCTTCACACTCAATGGCTGACAAATTGGCCCAATCGTATCCTTGGGATTTAAGTTGTATCTTGATGTCATTCAGGTCGAAATAGGTGTCGACCGCCGATTGGATTTCTTGCAGCTCATCGTCATCCAACGCATCTTGCCGGTCGGTAAGAGCCAGTCTTACACCAACCGAAAATTCCTCTGCCTCTCCCGTTAGAAAAAGTGCGAGCTTATCCACACGTCCACCGTTGGTGATGCTGTCTTCGAACCAGTCCAGCTCCAGCATGCGGTCTGCCGCTGCCTTCAAGATTGCGTCAACATCCTCGTTACCGGATGACGGGACATCTTCCGCCCAAGTGCTTTGAATATCTTCATTATCTTCAGCATCATCATATGCCCCTTCTGATGGTTTGGCCTCACCACTAAATGTGGCGGTCACGCCATCGACGAGCGGTTCAAATTCACCGAAAGTAAGATAGATTTTTTGACCAGGCTTCACGTCCCATAGCCAGCTTGTCCCAGTCTGAGTCGGCTCTTCCTCATAGCGACCCCAAACGTTAGCGTCGGCTTCCGGCTGTTCGGATGAGACTTCGAAATTGACGATGTGTCCTGGGTAGGCGCTCAGCTCGTATTCGACCCCGTAAGAGCCATCGTCGTCCTTGCGAGCGCTGAGGCTTGCAATGCTGATCTTCTTAGAACCCAATTTGGGTATATTAAGATTGCCTTCTTTCAGCTCAATTTCATGAACTTCAACATTCTTCAAAACGAAGAACGACGCATTGACGGTGCCTTCGTAATGAGCGGAAGGCAGGCGTCCGACCCGGCAGTAAGGGCTGCCGATCGAGAACTCGTCTTCACCGTTAAAACAGGCACTGTCAGTCTGCTCTTGGCGCTCCCCCTCCGCGCTAATGGAGATCTCGTATTTTGAGCACCAAGCTCGATAGCTGCTGACGAAGTCCGGCTTGGGCCGCGTGATACGGAAGGACATATCACCGTCGCTATCAATCCAGGCCTCTTGCCCCGCTTCAGAAAGCCATTGAGTAAGATCGGCACGGAGTGCGTCCGAGGTGGCCGATGGCTTCGGTGTGGGCTGTTTCGCCTCGGCGCTGGCGCCGCATTTCGGGCAAAACTTTGCCTGTGTCGGCAGCTTTGATTGACACTGTCCACACACGCCTTTGGGCTGGGCTGGCAAACCACATTCGAGACAAAATTTGGCGTCGCTCGGGAGCTGCGCGTCACACCCAGCGCACTGCATTGTCTCAGTCTCTGGTGCCGGAGCTTCAACAGGCCCCTTTTTCGATTTTGGCTTAGATTGAGGCTTCACTTCAGGTTCAGAAGCCCGCCGCGCTTCCGCAGCACAAGCATTCAGCATATCGACTAAAATATCATGATATGCCTTATCGAACCCCGTGACCGTCAAAAATGGCATATCATCAATAAAAAGCTCGATATTCCCGAGCATGCGCTTTTCATATGTGAACTTCTTTACGGTTCCGAGGTCGAGTACTTTCGGCCCTTCACCTATTTGCTTATAATATAGATTACCATTTGAAATGGCCATTCCATCTTTAGCCGAACCCCAAATCGTATCATCCAGAAGAAAATCGACTTGGGATCCCGAAAAGCAGTATGACTCAATGCAATTCTTTAGCTTTTTCGGGGGAATGTTGGGGTGAAGGTAGCAGTTTTTTGATATCTCAATCTGCTTAAAATCTTTGAAAATATCCGACACCGACATTTTAGACGTCCCCTGCTTAACCAAATTCAACGTTAAACCCGCATTGTAACCTGAGCTATTTTCATAGCGCCAAAAATGAGCCCACGTTAGCCTCTCTGATGTTGTGTTGGCCTGCCGCGAGGCGCGGTCATAAACAACTCAAGCTCGATTGCCTCTGCATTCCTCTCACTTGTCGCGAGGCTATGGGTGGCTTGCAGAAAGCCACCGTAAGTCTCAACCTGAAGCGCCCGAGGATATGTTCTGAATTTGCCACTGGGATAGCGGCATGATCCGAGCCTTGTTTTGATAGCAGCCCATTGCGGCTCGCCGCTTTCCGAAATCGCCCGCATCACCATCTGATCATAGATCAGACAGCCGCCTTCAATTGCTGCTATATCTGCAAAATAGAGCATTTTCGTATATGTTGATGGGCCCAGACCCTGGAAGCCATCAAACTCTGAGCAGATAGCTTCAGCAGAAAGCGGCTTTCCGGACTTGAGCTTCTCAAGCTTGCCCGTCAGGCCTTCTGCCTTGGCAAAAATTCCTGCGAAAGATCTACCTCCTGGAAATCTTCCTTTGGGATAGCCCCAAATCACTGATGCGATTACGCCTTTCGCAAAGGACTTGGAGAAGGCCTGACGGACATACCCGCGCGTGATCAAGCATCCGTTTGAATGCTGTATTTCGTCACAGATCTCTGAGACCCAATTGGCGGTGAGCCTGTCGTCGGAATCAGCATATCGCGCCCAGTTGGCGAGATTGATCGCCACCCCGTGTGATTGGACGTCTTGCGAACTCATATTTTATCCCAGCGCATTTAGGGGGGGTACCCCCCCCAACTCAATATCAATCGAGCGTCCGTTTTGCAGAGGCTCGGACACTGGCATCAGGATCCGAGAGAAGCTGTTTCACGAACTTCTTGGGTGCGCCCCAACTTCCGGCCAATGCGTTCCTGACATCGGGGTCGGCATGCTTGCAAAGTTCGATGGCAATCTTATTGGCATCAGCGTTGCTATAATCACCAACGCTGCCGGCAATGGTCTTGGCGCATTCGATGTCTGCGCTGATATATTCCAGCAAGAGTTCGGTGCTGGCCCATTCCCGGAAAGGGGTCTGTCCGCACAGCCGCCGCCGCACATCAATCGAAGGATCTTTTGAGAGGAGCTCAACAGTATCCTCATTGAGATTGTCCTTGTAGGCAATATCGCTGCGGACTTCTGACGACGCGCATTGCGCCAAATAACCGAAAATATCTTTGCTCTCAGCAACATCGGCTAGCCGTCCAGTGAGGCCACTCACTGCTTCGGAGCCCAGTTCTTCAGTGCAAACCTCCGTTCCGTCGATTTCAATCACCAATTTGAATTTCACAGATGTCATCCCAAAGCTCCCTTCTAAATATGCCCATGCAGCCCTGCTGCCATTTTAAAGCCTATATCTCAATGAACGACAAAACCGGTCGTCACCGAACATCGGCTACAGATAGTTCCCCATTGTTGGTCCAAAAGATGCTGGCCCCCAAGACAGGTTTTCCGCCCAGCTCGTCGATCGCATCGGCATAGGCCGACAATTGCGGCCAGTAGGATGCAAAACGCATGGCGTGGTCTGCAACTGGACCGCTTTTATGGTCCACAATCATATAGCCAGCATCTCCTTCAGCCAGCAGATCAATGATCGCAGTCAACGCCCCACCATCGCTCAGTCTGACCTCTAGTGGCTGCTCCACATGGATAATTGGAAAGCCAAGCGATGTCAACTGCTTTTGGAGCCCCTGTGCCTGGAGGGCCAAGGCTTCCACATCTTGATCTGTGAGCCTGCAGTGAGGCCCAACCTTTGCTTTCAGATCAGGCCGCGGGAGCAAAATCCGGAAAGCCTCGTGGATAGAGGTTCCTTTCTCGGTCGCCAGCAGTAGCTCGCCCGAGCTAATTTGATGGCCCGGCGCAATCGCAATGGTTTCCAGCGCTGCCGGCATGGGCCGGCGAGCGATAGTGGCACTGGACGGCCCTGCGACGGCTTCATATTCACGACGTATCTGGTGGCCGATTGAATTGCGAATGGAACGCGTGCCAGTCAGCGCCTCACAATCATCACTCTGAGGTTCAGCAAAGGAGCCGGGCATTTCAGTCATGCAGATAAGCTTCCTGACCGGGAATTCGCTCTCCTCCATCCTGATCTGATTGCCATCGACCGACAGCCCGCACTTGTCGACCATCACGCCATAGGCCGTAATTGGTGGGTCTCCCTCTTTAGGATTTTCCACTACAGGCCATTCGATGACAAGCCGATCTCGAGCGCGGGTCAAAGCAACATAAAGCAAGCGATGGCAGGTTTTTTCGGCTTCTGGCCAAAGCCCCTTCAGGAACCGTTCTGTGGCCTCGGGCGCAGCAAATTTGGGCGCATAGTTAATCTCAGCCCCCGCAATGACATGGTCGAGGTCAGCGAAGCTGGGAAAGACTGTGCCGAACTGGCCAACACGCGGGTTACGATTGTCGTCGAGACCGCAAACTATGACCACCGGCCATTCGCGCCCCTTTGACGCATGCCATGTGACGACTTCAACGCCATCAGCCTCTATACCCGATGGGTTCGGCCGCTTGTCTTCATCCGGGTTACTGACCTTGCTCTCGAGCCAGCCGAGGAAGACGAGTGGCCCCTGGCCATAGAAGCCTGAGGCTTCTCGCATGTCACGGTGAGCTTGCAGGAAGGCTTCGGCCTCAGCCTCAAAGCGCAGCAGATCAGCCCGCATTTGAGCTGGGTCGTCCAGGCTGTCGCACCATTCCCGAAGCCCCGCCGCTCGCACTACGTCATGAACCAGGCGGTTGACCGGAGTTAAGCAAGCGGAGGCAGAAAGGGCTTCGAGTGAAGCCAGCTCGGACACATTGATCCGGCCGCTGTCAGCGATTGCGCGCAGTGCTAGATCCAACGGCACTTTGGCTGGTCCAAGCGTTGCAGCACAGATAGCAGCATGAGTATCCTGCGGGTCTGCGGCATACCGCAATGCAAAGACCGCGGCCTGGACAACTGGGCTATTCCACCATCCGCCCTCAGCAACCCGAACATCAATGCCAAGCCCTCTCAGAGCTCCGGCATAATCACGGCATAGCTTGTGCGTTGGGCACAGGATAGCGATGTCTTTTGGTTCCAGCTTGCGGGGCAATTTCGAATAACGGTCAACGATGGACACATTATCTTCAGTCAGAAGCGATTGGATGCGATCGGCTACAAAGTGCTGGGGCTTCCCACCCTTTCGGCTGCTCCGCTTCTCGGCGAGTGATATCACCTCGATTGCGGTGTCACCTCCCGCTTTGTTTTGAGGCGTCAGATCCGTGTAGTCTGCTCCGAACAGGCGCTGTCCCAAGGCATTCACGAAATCCATAATCCGAGGATCAGAACGCCAGTTCCGGTCAAGCGGGCTCGTCTTGAACTTTTTGGTGAGGGCTTCGCTCAAGCGCGGATCTGCCCCCTGAAAACCCATGATAGCCTGCTTGGTATCGCCAACGATCAATGCATGCTTGGCACAGCGGGCAAGATTCCAAAGGAACGTGAACTGGATTGGATTGGTGTCCTGGAATTCGTCCACGATGACGCAGTCCACCTCTGCCATGATGGCATTTAGCACGGTGGGGTTGTCTGCCAGCAGCTGAGCTGCATTGGTCACCATGTCCGAGAAATCGATCACGCCAAGCCGGCGCTTTCGATCTTCATAATCAGCCATTGCGGCTTGAGCCCCCGTAACCAATGCCCTTGCATGATTGACCGCATCTTCAAGGGGCCCCGGATGGCGCGCTAAACGATCGGCCGCTGAAATGACGCCTGTTGCGAGGTCATCGTACCCGTCAGGGGTCTTACTTCCACGCTTGGACAGCCTGAGGCCTCTCAGGCGCTGCCAAAGTTGCCAATCGCCCTTGCCCTCGCCGAGGGACTTCTGGGCTCTCCTGAGATCCGAGAAGTTTGTCCGGAAGTCCTTCTGAGCTGCATCACTGCTCATGAGAGGCGCCAAGGATTGCGGGAACTGGGTAAGCAAGGTGTCGATTGCATTCTGCAGGCTGCTCGCCAGAGCTGCGCTATCGCCCTCAGGTGAGCCATAGCCATCGCGGATCGATGCCTCAGCATAGTCTGCCATTTTGCCATCCGACCCGCGGGGGCCGAGGGATCGCAACATTGCAATCACGCTCAAGAGATTGCGCCGAAAGCTATCTTCCTGGCTGTCATCGGAGCTGAAGCTCGCCCGATAGCCATAAGCGCCAAGGTTCCTGGTGATCTCATTGAGATCTTCATTTTCCTCAATGGCGCGGCGGATCAGAAGATCTTGCTCATCTTCTGCGTTCAAACGCTGCTTTGGTGAGGCTCCGTTCGCAAAGGCGTGCTCGATAAGGAGCCTTCGTCCAAGGCCGTGGATGGTGGATACATAGGCCCGCTCGACTGCGAGGGCAGCCTCAAGGTTGCCATCCTGGATCAGAGCAGCACGTATCCGCTGCCGCAGTTCACCCGCTGCGGCCTCAGTGAACGTAACGGCAAGGATCCGCTCAGGCCGGACGGTGCCTTCACGCACCCACCTTGTCAGCGTTTCCTGGATGTGATGCGTTTTACCAGCGCCTGCGCCCGCCGGAACAATCGAGAGATTATTCATCGTTTGCTCCAACTACAGCTCCGGCCGGCTGACCGTCCTCGCGCATGAACGTCTTGACCAGCGGGCTGGAACTCAAGGCGTAAACCCCAAGGTATGCCTTGCCCTTGTAAAACTTTTCGTCCCCAAATGTGTTTGTCTCCACCAGGCCAGCACGAAGTTTCTGAAAACGCCTCTCAAGCTGGACAGTGGCGTTTTCTGCGATGTCGCCCTCGATTACCTCGACAAATGTCGGATCAAGCCCGTCTGCGCCATTGATCAGAACGCCCCCATCATTGAGCAGGTGGTAGGCGACTGCAGGCTTAGCGCCCCATGCCTCCAGGCAAGCAGCAACCTTCAGTTCATCTGGGTTGGAGCGTTCGTTCGTCCTCACAGTCATTTTTCGATAGAGATCGACCTGCAGATCCCACTGGGCTTTCAAGCGGTTGCGCCTTCCGCCCGTGCTGCTCTTCTTGTAGTCGACGATCAGCGGCAATCCATCAGGGAGGCAGATGAGACAGTCTGCCTTGCCGTGCACTGGATGACCCAGAATCTCGCCAGCCAACCAGAACTCATTGCCGATAAGAGTGGCTCCAAGCGATTTCAGGACCAAAGCCCAGTGCTTTGCTGACTTGACGATTTCGCCTTCCAGAGCTTGCTGCTCAACCCTCCATGTCGATGCCTGGAGGAACGGAGCAATTGCTCGGATGCGATCAGCCAAAAGCTCAGGAACGCTTGCGTCGATTTCGTTATCCGTCGGGATGTCTTGATCGGGAACGAACAGGCGTTCGAAAACCTCATGTGCCAAGGAACCCCTGAGCGCGACGGTCAACTGTTCTGGCTGCCACGGGACATGCCGGGCTCCGAGCTCGGAAAGTACCCATGCAAGAGGGCTGATCAGTAGCGTCTCAAGGCTACTTGGGCTCTGAGGCCTAGGCTTGCCCTCTGGCGTTTGCCTGAGCGTCAGCAGATCTCGGCCGAGTTCATAAAATTCGGGAACGACCTCGGGCGTATCTTTGGATCGCACGGGCTTGGACTGCCAATTTACCAGGCGCTCCCATGCCGTGCCTGCTGCCCGCTCGAGCGGAGCAACGAAGTCCACTGGATCTTTCACACCTTCTACTAAGCGTGACAGCAATGGCAGGCTTGAGGATGGTGCGAGAAGCGAGCCCATCCTGTCGCGCTCTGAATAGAGGATTATTGTCTGCTCGGATGCAGAGCGCAGCTGCCTCTCAAAGAGATCGAGCCCCCGTAACAACTGCAGCCGCTGAGAAGGCAGGCAGAGACCTGTCCGCTCCTCGATCTGCGCGATTTCACTGTCCAGAAAGAAGGGATTGCCGGAGCTTGGACGTGGATAGTTTCCATCGTTGAAGCCTAGAATGATCAGCTTGCGATATTTTCTGGGCGGGGTCTCGCCAGCGCGCAGAACGCTGATGCCTTCGAGATAGTATGAGCCTTTGGTGGCAGCAGGCTCTTGGTAGCTAGCCGCTGATTTGAATACAGCCTCCCAGTCTGGCTCGCCGTCCGCAGGGCCATTCTCAAGGGCTAAGGCCAATCGTGAAATCTGGTTTCGGGCCTCCCACACATCCTCGAGCACGGCCTCATCATCAGACAGCAGTTTTCCTAAGGCCCGCAGTTGGCTGGCCAGCTGCCGCCCGCTAGATGGTGAGGGCGAACGTATCAACTCATAAAGCTCAGCCGCTTTGCCCTTCAGCTCCTTGCTCAACTTCGGGCTGAAATCACCGTCCATGGTTTTGGTCGCCAAATGGCTACCCGTCGTATTTGGCCAGCAGAGGATTGGCGACGCAAAGAGCGAGGCAAGCGCCATAGCCGGCGCGGGACGGCGACGGCATTGGACAAAGAGAAGAACCGCTTCGGCACCTACGTTGCGCCGCGCTGCTCCACTCGGAAGTAACGAAAGTGCAAGCCCGGCATGAGCGAAAGCTTCGGATAGATAAGCGGAGTAGTCTCCTACGTCGGGGATGATTATACCTATTTGACTGCCCGAGAGGTCTGGATCGCTGGAAAGCCAATTTTGGGTAATGGCAGCCGCTGCTTCGCATTCTGAAAGGCTGTCGCGGACCGACAGAATTGAAAGGCTGTCATCGGCACCAGCCTGGGTTGCAGCAGCGTCGAACAGGTGCCTTTGAGCATGCCCCAGCAAACTTTCCGAGGCCGCAGAGGATGTTTTTAAGTTTGCAATCAGCCTTATGTAATCCTGGTCAGCATCCCCGATCGGGCCATGGTGCGCCTCAAGTCGCAACAGGACCGCCCGCTCAAGGCAAGAGAGGCTAACGCAATCTCGATCCCAAATGACCTGGATATTCTGAAGGGCATCACCAGGAGGGCATTCTAGAAAAGCCTTAAGTGTCCGCATTTCGCTGGGCATGACCTCAGGAGCGGTGCTCCAAAGATCAACCAAAGCCTCAAGATGCTGGCGGGCCCGCTCACCTTGAGGCAAGTCGCCGAGATTGATCCTAGTCGCATCTAGGTCGGGGGTGGAGAGCATCAGCTCGGTGAGCATCGCACTTACCGCAGCCGCAGTTTGTTCAGGAGCAATAGAGAGGCTCTCTGCCCAAGGGACGCCATCACTGTGACGCTCAAGCGTGTCCCGAATTGACACTTCAGGGAAGGCCGGAAGAGCATAAATGCTGGAAAGCAGCGAAACCGATAGGGGCTGGCAACCGGCAATTGGGCCCGACCCGATTCTCAGGTAAGCCACATCAAACATATTGGAATGCCGCCATAATTATACACCTATGGCCGAATTCCTTCCTACTCGTCGCCCCCTGATCCACGAATGCTCCCCTTCCTCCGTCCCAGATTATATTCAGAATTGAAAATGGCCAGCCCTATTGACGACAAATCTGGTCGCTCAAGCCGGTTCGGGACTTTTCATAGCGCAACATCTGTGACAGATTTGGTCGCGTAAAAATCTACGGACGCACAAATTCGGCGACCAAATCTGTCGCAAGCCGGTCTAAGAGGGCTGCCGCGGAAGGAAACAGAGATGCCGGGTAATGCCCAATACGATGCACAGCAGAACCGCCTTGAGGTCATTCGTCCTGGCGAGAATATGACGCGCTATATCCCGTGCATGAATCTCCGGCCGAACGCAGAGAAGGTGCATGGCGTCCAGATCGACGGAGACGAAATTTGGGTGGTCGTTGGCCCCTTAACCAACCCCAGACCCAACAAGAAATACATCTACCGCTTCTCGTCCCTTTCGGGCGGCAGCAGCAAGATGCTCTGAGCGTCAGGAGCCCGGCAAATTCATGACCCATCGCATGGCCAAATTGGACAGGCTTCTGTCACTGGTTCACGCACTGGTTGATGAGCCAGAAGGGCTGACCCTGGATGATATGGCGCAGCACGTTGGAGTGAACCGCCGCACAGCCGAGCGCATGCGTGACGTGATCATGATGCATTTTGACCTTGAGCCGATAAGCGAAGGCCGTACGAAGCGCTGGCGGATCGCCGGCAAACTTGGCCGGATGTTCACCAAGCCCACGCCGATAGAACTTGCAGCACTTCAGGCTGAGGTAGACGGATATCGCAGATCCTCACAGGACGCTCAGGCCGATATTTTAGAGAGCCTGCTTCATAAAGTGCGGGGTGCACTAGATGGCCCTACAAGGACCAGGACAGCGCCAGATGTAGAGGCACTTGCGCAAGCCCAGAGGATATTCATCCCTGCTGGCCCAGGCATCCCAATCTCCCCTCAAACGCTCTCCATTGCTCAGCAAGCGATCATGGCGGGCATGATGCTGGAGTTTGATTACCGGGCCGAAGGAAAGGAAGAAGCTGAATGGCGACGCGTCATTCCTTACGGCCTAGTTCACGGAGCGATCAGCTATTTGATTGGGAAGCTGCCTGAGCGGGAGGCTCCACCAGTTTTTTATAGGTTGGACCGCATGACCAGCGTCAAGGTCAGTGACCGAGCAGGCATCATTCCCGCCGATTTCGACGTCGATCAGTGGATGTCGAAGAGCTTCGGCATTTGGCAGGGGGATGAGTATGAAATCGAGCTAAGGGCCAATCCAGAAGTGGCTGATTTAGCTAGACAATGGCGATTTCACTCTCGCCAGGTTCTGCGGGACGAGCCAGATGGTTCTCTGCTTATCAGCTTCCGAGCCGGGGGGCTCAAAGAGTTGGCCATTCACCTCTGCTTGTGGACTGGTTCGATAATTCCGATCCAGCCTAAAGAACTCATAGAGGAACTGAATTTTATTTCAGAATCTATTGCCATGTAATATTTTTGGTTTGTAATTTTACTAAATAAAATGGGGGTCGAGGTGATCGAAGGCTTTAGTGAAGAAGTTCAAGAGAAGCTTGGATGGTACGTTTACAGGCTTATAGACCCCCGGAATGGGCAAACGTTTTATGTCGGGAAGGGAAAGGGAAACCGAGTTTTTTCCCATGCACGTGGCGCTGTTACCGAGGCCATTAGAGAGGGCGGCTCAAAGGACGAAGATGCGGACAGCTTGAAGATTAGAACAATAAAAGAAATTTCCAAATCAGGACTTCATCCACTTCACCTTATTCATAGGCATGGCCTGGAATCCGAGGATATAGCCTACCAAATTGAAGCCGCTCTTATCGATGCATATCCTGGTTTAGCCAACGTCGCTGGCGGACACGGCAACGGAGAGTTCGGCTGCCGGCATGTCGAGGAGATAGCTAAGATTTATGGGGCTGAGCCGTTAGTCGCCCACGAAGATTTGATATTAATATATATAGGCAAGGCACTGGACGAAAACAGGGATACTTACGACGCGGTGCGCGCAGCTTGGCGGATGTCGAAGTATGAAGCAGAGAAGCGAAAGCTCGTTTTAGCCTATGACGGGGGGATCGTTTGCGGAGCTTACCGGCCAACCGCTTGGCATGAAGCTAAGAAAGAGCATTTTCCGCATTTATCTCACGACATTGAAGGCCGAATTGGGTTTGAAGGTAAGCGGGCGGATGATGTTTGGGACCTGTACGTCGGAAAAAGAGCTCCAAGAAGAAAGAAGGGATCTCAGACTCCTTTCTCTTACATAGCTAAAATGGAGAATTGATTAATAAAAAATATTCGGTGGAGTCTCAGTTTACCAGCATAAATATCAAAATATTTTCGACATATTCGCATAATATTGCGAATCTGAGCCGCTCTGAACACTTATTGAAATTCAATAACGGAGAGGAAAATGCCAAATATATTCGTCAAAGCTGACTGCGAAATCCAAGTAGACCTTCCTGAGGTGGGTTGGGTCTCGGATCAGTGGAAAAGTCGCGAAAATGAGCAAATTTGCGAAGAATATGGACATCCTAAGTGCACAATCAATTTTAGGATTGAAAACCCCGATGAACCCATCTGCCCGGTCATTATCTATGTGGGCGATAATGAGGCGATTGAAGGGGGTATTTCTGTTGAGGCGCAGAGCGAAACTAGATACAAATTTACGATTAAGGGGACTTTTAAATCTAAGATCCACAAAGATGGTCTTCCCCTTCTTGATACAGGTCAGAAGCCTATGTTGGAGGGCGTGACACGTTTCCGGCAAGGTTATGATTTTGAGGAGCCCCAGCCGACGGATTGCGAATTTTCATTGAAAAAGTTTAAGTGAGCTGCCGCAGTTAGCGAAAACTGCCATGCAACATCGAGCATGAGGCGTGCCTTCAACTGGCACGCCTCCATTCCTGCTCAGATTGGAATGGCGTAAAACAGGCCATTGAGAGTTGATCGAGTGGTCCCGTCAGGATCGCCTTGCAGATAGACCTCGAACGTTATTGTCACTGTTCTCGTCCCAGAGCTCGTGCCGATCGGCGTCTGGACGTCGAAGCCCTCACCTTTACCATGCGTCACCTTGAAGGTGTGCTCGCCGCGCGGCCAGTTACCGTGCTGGGTATAATAGCGACGGATATACCAATCAGCCGCCTGCCGGTGCAGAGCGAGATTGAAATAATGGACCATGCCGCCAGCACCGTTCCACCCACCAGGCAACCGGGCGGTGATGTGCGGGCCGGAAGGCACTGCTGAACAGCGGGGATAGCTCATGTCACCGGCCTCCCAACTTTTCAAGCAACTGTGCAGTGCGATCCAACCTTTCCCAGCGATAGAGTTCGGAGGATTTCCAGCGGCCGAAATGGCCCAAAGCTGCGGTTCCCGTGTAGATAGGGCGCAGCAGATCAAGATCTCGAATGATGCCCGCTGGTGTCAGATCCCAAATGGCCTCAACCGCAGCAGAGAGCTCGGTGTCTGGCGCAACTCCGGTACCGTAGGTTTCCACACTGACCGATACCGGTTCAGCCACGCCGATAGCGTAGGCCAGCTGCACGGTGCAGCGCTTAGCCAACCCGGCTCCGACAATGTTCTTTGCCACATGGCGCGCCGCGTACGCCGCTGAGCGGTCAACCTTGGTTGGATCCTTGCCGGAAAAGGCACCTCCGCCATGAGCGCAAGCCCCGCCGTAGGTGTCGACGATGATCTTTCTGCCCGTAAGACCTGTGTCACCCTTCGGGCCACCTACCGTGAACGGTCCAGCGGGATTGAGAAACGCCTTGAAGCTGTCAGTGCGCAGGCTGGTTGGGATCACATCATCGAGCACCTCGGCTGCCAGGAATTCCCGCACTTCGTTGATCGAGATGTGCTGCTGATGTTGCCAGGAGAGCACGGCGGTATCGATCCCAACGGGAACGCCCTCAACGTAGCGGATAGTCACCTGGGCCTTGCCGTCGGGTTTCAGCACACCGCTGCCGGGAACAATCAGGGTGCTTGCCCTTTGGATTAGATCCGTCGCTAAGGACCAAGCCAGGGGGGTCAGAGCGTCGGTTTCGTCCACCGCATGACCGAACATCAGGCCCTGATCCCCGGCACCGGTCGTTTTGCCTCCATCGACACCGGCCTGGATCTCAGGGCTTTGGTGATTGAAGCGGACCTCGACCTCGCAGGTTCCCGGATTAATATCGTACTGATCGGAGCCGTAGCCGATCTGCTGAAGGGCATCGCGCACAATTCCAGGAGCGGCAGCGCGAACGGCTTTAAAATCTTCCACCCGCTCTGTCCGAAACTCGCCAGCAACGATGATCTTGTCGTTGGCAGCAAACGTCTCGCAGGCGACGCGGGCGTTGCAGTCGCGCTCCAGCAAAGCGTCGAGAATAGCGTCGGAAATCCGATCGCAGAGCTTATCGGGGTGCCCGGCAGAAACGGACTCCGACGTGAACAGGCCATTGAAAACAGACATGGGAAACCTCCGGTTTTAGCCATTTCGACGACGTCGGGGGTGGCAATCAGGAACAAATCCCCCCAGCCCGTGGGTGGGCCAGCCCTATTTAAGAAAATCAGCGGAGCACGATTAACTCGGGCGTTCCGCTAGCATCGAACCATATGATCGCGTTTTGCTTATACTTGCGGCCCAGCTCACACGCCTGCTCCCGGCTGATGCCAATCGCCGCATAGCTGGCCTCAGCGGGCCAGCTGGGATCATCACCTTGACCAGCCCCGTCGATAACCACTGCACCAAGGTCCGCCAAATCTTGCCGAAGATGATCCTGTCGCGCCTTGTTCTCGTCTGGGGCAAGAGCCTCGCTGTAAGGATTTTCAGCCGTGATGAATGCGCCGCCGGCAGCTTGTGCTGCATGGATCAGATCAGCCAATTCCTTGGACGGCTGGCCGACGCGAAGTGCGAGGATCCCTTCTTTGGTGTGCACCAGATACTGCGTTCGTTTGTAGGCCTCGATCAGTTCTGCCGGCACTTCAGAAACAGGCATAAAAAAACCCTCCGTACGGAGGGTCGACACGGCTTCCGCTTCGTTGCTCCGAAGAGCCACATCTGCTTTCGCAAAACCACCTTGCCCGGATCGGCAGGTTGGCGTGGGTGTCGACCCAACTCTTGATGACGCGTTTTTGTTAACTATTCCGTGCGGCTGATGCAAGAGGTTGCAAACTGGGATCAGTCCTCGTGTAAGTTCTGGCCGCCCACGAAAGCGGCCAACTCCTGATCTGTGTAATCCTCTAGCCGCCTACCTTCAGGCACCCAGCTGTCCACGAACAACCCCTCATCGACTGCAGCTTTCATTGCAGCTTCAGGAGTTAGAAATAGGCCAAACCACTCGAACTCCCAGCCACCTTGTCCGCAGCAGTATGACTTTGCGGCCAAGACTGCTTTGTTGCCGAGCTGATCCGAGATCGGGTACCCTTCTAGGTATGGCCCGTAAAACTCAGACCTGGCACTTTCGACTTCCAAACGTGCGTAAGCTGCACGGTGCGCATTAGTAATTGGCTGTTCCGGCTCGATATCGAGACGATCTCTAACTTCTGTGTCTTCGGCTTCTAGGGAATGCATCGTCCCCAGCGCGGCATCCCCAAACTCGTAAAATGCGGAAGCGCCATCCCTATCCAGCCAGCCCTCTATTTCCTCCTCAGCTGATGGGTCCGCCACGCCCTTATAAAGGCTGCCAATCGCCGCGTCGCGCGCGCTCCATAAGGATTGTGGGAGAGGAAGTTCACCAGACATACGTAAGCCAATCTTTGAGCCGAAAATCACCTACATCTATGGAGCGGCTCCAGTTTTCACGCAACGGGCTGGCTTTTTAGATATGTCAATTGAGGTCATAGCTCTCCCTGCCTTAGTTGACGCCCGACCAAAATTCAGCCGAAGTACTGACAAATTCGAGGTATGCTAACGCAGTCCCCGAAGTCGAAGTGGCGAGCATGGAATTAAGGGCATGTGGATGGTGGTTCGGACGTGAACCTGATTGTGCTTACAGGGGCGGGTATATCTGCCGAAAGCGGTCTTGCTACGTTCAGGGCGGCAGATGGCCTTTGGGCTGATCAGCGCATCGACGACGTATGCTGTGCAGGGCGGTGACAAAACCAGCCACAGGAACGCCGGCGTTGTGCTGAGCGTGGCGGAGTAAAATCCGGCCAGTGGTTAGGTTGATCCTTTTGGGGTCGGCCGGGATG
>Ga0247831_1004947_pt1 | contig 17204 bp, 15 predicted proteins | sample LaCruzMarch2015__9_FD_192406 | JGI IMG/M metagenome (GOLD analysis project Ga0247831, IMG submission 192406) | Freshwater microbial communities from meromictic Lake La Cruz, Castile-La Mancha, Spain - LaCruzMarch2015_1m | ecosystem: Environmental > Aquatic > Freshwater > Lake | place: Spain... | reverse complement strand
CTCGGCCGTGCTCATCAACGCGGTCACCCACACCCAGGGCCCGTACCGCTGCGCGAACGCCGTCGTCGACGGATACGCGGTCCGCACGAACAACCTGCCGTGTGGTGCGATGCGCGGCTTCGGTGTGGTGCAGGCGTGCTTCGCCCACGAGGGCCAGATGGACAAGCTCGCCGCGGCGTGCGGGCTCGACCCGGTCGAGATCCGCTTGCGGAACGCGATGCGCACGGGCGACCGGCTCATCACCGGTCAGGTCATCGAGAACGTCGCGCCGGTCGAGCGCTGTATCCGCGAGACGGCGGCGTTGCCGCTGCCGGACGAGCCGGTCGGCGGGCACGACGCCGACCCGATGCGGCTTCCCGGCGGTGCCGGCCTGACGGCCGAGGTGTCGCACGTCCGGCGCGGCATCGGCTGGGGTGTGTCGATCAAGAACCTCATGTACTCCGAGGGCTTCGACGACTACGCCACCGCCCGCTGTGTGCTGGCCGACGGGGTTGCGTCGCTCAAGTTCGCGACGGCCGAGGTCGGCCAGGGCTTCGTCACCCTCGCCGGTCAGATCGCCCGTGATGTGCTCGGTGTCGACGACGTCGTGCTCGAACCCATCGACACGACCATCGGCTCGGCGGGCTCCACTTCGGCGTCGCGACAGACGTGGATGAGCGGCGGGGCGGTCGATGGGGCGTGCCGTGTCGTTCGCGAGCGGTTGTTCGAACACGTCGGTGCGCTGCACCGCGTCGACCCGCTGCGGCTCGCCATCGACGGCCGTGACGTCGTCGACACCATGGGCGAGCTGCGGGTGCCCGTGTCGGAGGCCACCGCCGGGTTGTCGTTCGACGAGACGTTCGAGCACCACCACCGCCCGACCGAGGAGCTCGACGAGAACGGCCAGGGCAACTGCCACACGGCCTTCGCGTTCGTCGCCCACCGGGCGGTCGTCGACGTCGACGTCGAGCTGGGGCTGGTGAAGGTCATCCAGATCGCCACCGCCCAGGACATCGGCAGGGCGCTGAACCCGCTGTCGGTGCTCGGTCAGATCGAGGGGGGCATCGCCCAGGGTGTCGGCCTCGCGGTGATGGAGGAGATCATCCAGACCGAGGGTCGGGTGCGCAACGCCAACTTCACCGACTACCTCCTGCCCACCATGCTCGACATGCCGGACGTGGTGGTGAGCCTGATCGAGGAGCCCGACCCGATGGCGCCACTCGGGGCGAAGGGGGTCGGCGAGCCGCCCACCATCTCGAGCACACCTGCGGTCGTGGCCGCGATCCGCGACGCGATCGGCAAGGACCTGCTGCGCGTGCCCGTGCGTCCGTCCGACATCGCGCTCTGACGATCGCCAGGCCGCCGGAGCTCGGCGGCGTTGGTGAGCTGCCGGACGGCATCGTCTAGGTTTGGCTCATCGGCGCCGAGTGGGCGCCCCGAGTCGCGAGCGGAGCCGGCGTGTCCAACGAACGAGAGATCATGACGTGGGAGATCTTCGGTGAGGCCTCACGTGTGTTGGCCCAGATGGTGGCCGACGACTACGAGCCCGACATGATCCTGTCGATCGCGCGTGGCGGCCTGCTGATCGGCGGCGCCCTCGGCTACGCCCTCAGCGTGAAGAACGTCTACACGATGAACGTCGAGTTCTACACCGGAGTCGACGAGCGTCTCGAGGTACCCCGCATCCTGCCGCCCGCTCCCGACTTCGTCGACGTCAGCGACGCCCGCATCCTCATCGCCGACGACGTGGCCGACACCGGCCACACGCTGCGGAGCGTGCAGCAGTTCTGCGAAGGCAAGGTGGCCGAGGTGCGCACCGCGGTGCTGTACGAGAAGAGCCACTCGGTCGTGCGATGCGACTACGTTTGGAAGCGAACCGACCAGTGGATCAACTTCCCCTGGAGCGACAAGGATCCGGTCGCCAAGCGCGCATGGAGCGTGAAGGACGCCTGAGCGTCGTGCTCAGGACTGGGCAGCGGTGGCCTTCAGCTTCGACAGGAGCTTTGCCTTCGGCACCACGCCGAGCAGCTTGCCCTCGCGCCACACGGTGACGAACGGCGCCGACGGGTTGAGCCTCGACAGCACGGCCGAGAGCTCCTCGTCGGGGTCGGCCTGGGCGACCCGGTCGAACGGGGTCATCAGCGCGGCGAGCGCGACGAACGGCCTCCGCTCGACTGGCAGCGACAGCAGTTGCTCCTCGCTGACCACTCCGGCGAGGTCGCCGTTGGCCTGCTCGACCGCCACGACACCGGCGCCGCCGAGACGGGAACGCTGCCAGAGCATCGTGTCGGCGTCTGTGTCGGTGGAGGCGTGTGCCACCCCGAACCAGGTGAGGTCACGCACCCGCACGCCCTGCAGCCGCTGGGCCAGGTCGGTGGCGGCGATCTCTGCGTTCGCGCTGAGGGCGATGAAGACACCCGTGACGATGAGCATGAGACCCGGCATGTCGTTGAAGAGCATGACGGCACCGACGCCGGCGATCGAGAACCCGACCGCCTTGCCGGCGTTCCCGGCTTCCTTGGCGGCGCGGAACTTGTCGCCGTGGCGGCCCCAGCGCCACGCCTTCAGCACCCGGCCGCCGTCGAGCGGCGACCCGGGCAGGAGGTTGAAAACCGCGAGGATCAGGTTGACGAGGCCCAGCCACCCGACGATGTCGACCGCGACGCTGCGATGGTCGAGTGCCAGGGCCCCGATGACGGCCCCGCCGGACACGAGGGCGATCGAGAAGCTGGCAAGCGGGCCGGCGACGGCGATCCATCCCTCGGCTCGGGCCGTGGGGGCCTCGCGGTCGAGCTGTGCCACACCGCCCAGTGCCCAGAGCTGGATGGCGGTGGTCTTCACGCCGTAGCGGCGTGCCGTGAGCGCATGGGCCAACTCGTGGGCGACGATCGAACCGAGGAACGCCACGATCGCGACGATCGCGCCGACGGTGCCGTACTGGGCGGCAAGGCTGGCGCCGAAGAACACGGCGATGAGCACCACGCTCCAGTGCACCCGGAAGGGGATGCCGGAGAGCTTGCCGAGGGAGAACGAACCGGAGGTCGTGTACATGGAGGATCCTTTCGACACCTGACTGACTGCCTGGTGCCTCTGGTCTCACCCGCCCTGGCTGGGCCACAGCGGCCGGATGGGCCGGAGCCCATCGTGTTGACGACCGCCATGTGGATGGGGTTACTCCCCGTTGGCACTGATCACTGTAGCCGTCTCAGCGGCGCTTCAGCACCGTGAGGGCGGCGTTGCGACCACTGGCACCCCACACGCCGGCCCCGGGGAAGGTGGCGGCACCGGTGAGGAAGAGGCCCTCGACCGGCGTCTCGTAGCGGGTGACCTCGGGCTGTCGGTTGGTGAGCGCGGCGAGCGGACCGCCGGAGAAGCTGGTGGCGTGTCCGGCCGGCAGGTAGAACTCGCTCTCGTAGCGGTCGGGCGTCATCGCCCTCCACTCGCCGAGACCGTCGAGGAAGCCGGGCTGGGCGAGGGTGGCGAGCTGCTCGAGCCATCGTCGCGGCTCGGGGCTGCCAGGCCAGCCGCCCTGCAAGCCATAGGGCGTGTACAGCGTCTCGAGGCTCAGCATGTGGCCACCGGGCGGCGCCATCGTCGGATCGGCCACGGTCGGGATGTTCAGGAACATGCCGGGCCGGTCGAGGACGCGACCCTCGCTCATGAGCGCAGCGCCGCGGTGCATCTCGGCAAGGGTGGGGGAGATGATGGCGGTGCCGAGCATCGGGTCGTCGGGTCCCTCGATCGCCTCGAGGGCGCGCAGCCTCGGCAGCTCGGTGATGACGGCGTCGATCTTCGACTCGTACCCCTCGTGGTGCGGGGTGGCGCGCCAGCGCTCGATGAGGGGCCTCGCCTGCGGCGGCGGGTTCGTCAGCCAGGCGAGGAAGGTGTGGTGCGGGTTGCACGCCGACACCACGATCGGTGCCGTCACCTCGGTGCCGTCGTCGAGGATGACACCGCGTACCGCCGGGCCTTCGCACGTGATCGCGGTGACGCGCGTGTTCAGACGCACCTGTCCGCCGGCGGCGACGAACGAGCGCTCGATCGCCGCGGGCACCATGCCGCTGCCGCCGACCGGGCGGCCGACGGTGCCGGCGTGGCGGAGGGCATAGGTGAGCGCACCGAGCCCGGTGCCCGGCAGCTCTGGCGAGATGCCCCACACCATCGGGCCCGTCACCATGGCGGGGCCCTGCAGCGCGTCGGCGGTGAAGTACTCGCGCATCACGTCGGCGGCACTGCGGCGGCTCCACCGCAGGAGCGTGCTCACGCCGGCGCCGCGCTTCGAGAGCACCTTGCGCGTGATGCCGGCCAACCCGGGCGGGTCGTTTGCTGCGTCGAAGACCAGCCGCACTGCGGGTATCGCAGCTTCGGCATATCGGCGGTATCCCGCTGCCTCTCTCGGGTAGGCACGTCCGATCGCATCGATCGTGCGGTCGAGGTCGTGGTAGAGCGGCCAGGCGGGTGCGCCGTCCCACGCCATGTTCGTCTGGGCCGGATCGACGTCGAGGTAGCGGAGGCCGTGGTCGGCGAGGCGTAGCTCGTCCATCACCGGCGTGGTCCGGAAGGTGATGTGGTCGCAGTTGCAGATGTTTGCGACGCCGCCGGCGAACGGCTCGCTGGCGGCGGTGCCGCCGACGCCCGACCGGGCCTCGACGACCAGTGTGCGGAGCCCTGCCCGGGCGAGGTAGGCCGCACAGACCAGCCCGTTGTGGCCGCCGCCCACGACGATCGCGTCGACGTCGGTGGCGCTGCGGCGGGCGCGGCCGACGGTGGTGTGGCGACCGGGTGCGGGCATCCCGTCATTCTGGCCGCAGGGATGATGCGGGAGTACGTTGGCCGTGTGACCTCGACCTCCCGCCGCTTCATCGACCTCCGTGGTCCCGAGATCGGCCGGGTGCTCACCGACCGGAGCATCTTGGTGCAGCCGCTCGGGGCGATCGAGCAGCACGGCCCGCACCTGCCCCTCAGCACCGACTCGATCGTCGCCACGGCGGTGGCCGAGGCGACGGTCGCGGAGTACGGCGGCGAGGTCGACGCGTGGCTGCTGCCCACGCTCGACTACACGAAGTCGAACGAGCACGCCTGGAGCCCGGGCACGATCTGGTTGTCGGCGACGACGTTGCTGGCCGTGCTCGACGACATCGGTCGGTGCGTGGCCACCACGCCGGCGAAGCGCATCGTGTTCCTGAACGGTCACGGCGGTAACAGCGCGCTGGTGAACGTGGCGAACCGCGAGCTCCGTCTGAAGCACGGCCTGATGACGTTTCTCGCCCACCCCGGTGTGCCACCGGACCAGGGCGGCGCCTCGCCGGCGGACGAGCTGGGCATGGGCGTGCATGGCGGCACCGACGAGACGTCGATCATGCTCCACCTGGCCCCCGAGCTCGTCCGGATGGACCTCGGCGAGCGCCGGGTGCCCGAGAAGCTCGCCGAGAACTCGTACGTGAAGTTCGGTGGTCGCGTCAGCTTCGGCTGGCTCTCGAACGACTTCAACGACGAGGGCTACATCGGTGACCCGACGCCCGCCACCGCCGAGCTCGGCAAGCGACTGTTCGACGGGGCTGTTCGTGGCTTCGGCGAGGCGCTGCGCGAGATCGCCGTCTTCGACTTCGGGCGCTGACATGGACCACGGCTTCACCCACATCCGTACCGACATCGACCGCCTCGTCGGCCGGATCGAGGCGCTCGGCGAGATCGGCGCCGTGCACGGGGCGAACGGCGAGCGGGGCTGCGCTCGGCTCGCACTCACCGATGCCGACCGCGATGGTCGCGACCTCGTGGTCGGGTGGATGCACGACCTCGGGCTCGCGGTGTCCGTCGACGCCATCGGCAACGTCGTCGGCGTGCGCGCCGGCACCGACCCGAGTGCCGCCGCGGTGATGACCGGGTCGCACATCGACACGGTGCGCACCGGCGGCCGCTTCGATGGGAACCTCGGCGTGCTCGCTGGGCTCGAGATCATCGAGACGCTCGAGCAGCACGAGATCCGTACCCGACGCCCGATCGCGGTGGCGTTCTTCACCGACGAGGAAGGTGCCCGCTTCCAGCCCGACATGCTCGGCAGCCTGGTGTACGTGGGCGGGATGCCGCTCGAGGAGGCGCTCGACGTGCGGGCCGCCGACGACGGTGCCCGGCTCGGCGACGAGCTGGCGCGCATCGGCTACGCCGGCCCGGTGCCGTGCCCGGCAGCAGGCGCGCCGCATGCGTTCGTCGAACTGCACGTCGAGCAGGGCCCGGTGCTCGAGGACGAGGGCGTCACCATCGGTGCCGTCACCGGTGTGCAGGGCATCTCGTGGACCGAGCTCACCATCGCCGGCCAGTCGGCGCACGCCGGCACCACGCCGATGCGGCTCCGCAAGGACCCGGGCTACGTGGCGGCCGAGATCATCGCAGGGGTCCGGGCGATCGCCCGCCAGATGGGTGGCACACAGGTGGCCACGGTCGGGCGGTGCGAGTTCAGGCCCAACCTCGTGAACGTCGTCCCGTCGACAGTCACCATGACGGTCGACCTGCGCAACACCGACGAGCATCTCCTGCAGCAGGCCGAGCACCGGTTCGAGACCTTGTGCACCACGCTCGCCGCCGACGAGGGTGTCACGATCGAGCGTCGAACGCTCGCCCGGTTCGAGCCGGTCGAGTTCGATGCCGCGATGGTGGGGCGCGTCGAGGAGACTGCGACCCGGCTCGGCCACACGACGATGCGCATGCCGTCTGGGGCCGGCCACGACGCACAGATGCTGGCCCGGGTGTGCCCCACGTCGATGATCTTCGTGCAGAGCGTGAACGGGCTGTCGCACAACATCGCCGAGCTCACGCATCCCGTCGATCTGCAGGCAGGCACCGACGTGCTGCTGCAGGTGATGCTCGAACTGGCCGAGCCGGAGGCCTGACCGATGACCTCGTCGTTCGACCTCGTCACGCTCGACACGCCGCACACCGACCGGTTGGCGACCTTCTGGTCGGCAGCGCTCGACCTCGTCGAGGTCGAACGCGACGACGTCGACCGCTGGCTCGTGTTGGCGTCGCGCGATGGTGTGCGGCGGCTCGGCCTGCAGCGGGGCGAGCATCGCCCCGGCAGCATCCACCTCGACCTCCGCTGTGCACCTGCCGAGTTCGGCGCGGAGCGGACCCGCTTGCTCGGCCTCGGTGCCACCGAGACCCGTGCCCCGCGTGTCGAGCACTACGGCAGCATCGCCAACCTTGCCGACCCGGACGGCAATCTGTTCGACCTCTGCGCGTACGTCTGAGGACGCGAAAGGGGCCGGCCCGAAGGCCGGCCCCCTCTCAGCAGAGGTTCACGCTGCTGTGTGCGTTGGGGTGATCAGGCGCCCGGTGCGTTGGCGCAGAACTCGTTGGTGAAGACCGTCGAGACATCGTCGATGGTGTCGTTGCCGGCAGCCTCGTAGATCGGCTGGAGGATGTCCTGCAGCGTCTGCATGCGATCGGCGTCGAGCGAGCAGTAGGTGCCGTCGGGGCTGTTGGCGCTGTAGCCCTCGTCGACCATCATCTGGACGCCGGCAGCGTTGCCCTCGGGCGTCAGCTTCCAGTACGTGTCGTAGGTCTCGTTGATCGCGGTCAGCGCGTCGGACACGGGAACCGGATCGGCGAAGAAGTCGATCCAGCCCTGCTGCAGCATCGGGACGAGCAGCTCGAGGCAGGGCGACAGCTCATCGAGACGCGAGGCCAGGATGGTCATCACTGCCGGGTAGTTCGGGAAGCCGAGGTCACCGACGGTGTAGAACGACACGTCGGCAGGCTTGCCGTCCTTCCACGGGATGATGTTCTCGTACTGGAAGACCTCGGCAGTGGCGAAGCCCTGCTGGAAGAAGTTGCCACCCTCGGCGATCCACTGATCGGGGGCGCCGCCGTAGCTGGGGTTGCGCTGGTCTGCGGTGATGTAGCCGGAGCCCTCCATGAAGTCGACCCACGACGCACCCTCGAAGTAGAGGAACTGCCTGCCGCTGGCGGCAATGTCCTCGGGCTGCTGGACGTCGTTCTGGGTGGGATCCCACTGCACCATCTGCGGGTCGAGCTCGAGCGTCTTGGCAACGGCGACCAGCGGGATGGTGGCCGAGGCCTTGATCACGTCGGAGGCGGGCAGGTAGGCGAAGATGATGTCGTCGTCGGCCACCAGGAGGGCATCGCCGCTCTGGAAGCTGACCGCGTCGCCACCGGCGCGGATCTCGACGGTCTCGACGCCGCCGACCTTGTACTTGTCCTGGATGGGACCGGAGTAGGTGAAGTTCTCGGCGTTGGCCGTGCCGTCGGGGCCGATGAGCTGGTACGTGCCGCCGTGCTCGACCTCGGGCCACCAGTCGGTCTGGACAACGATGTTCGTGGGGCAGACGGCTTCGCCGGCGGCCTCGGTCGTCATCGGCTCGGTGGCGGCAGTCGTCTCGGCAGTCGTCTCGGCGGTGGTGGCCGCCGTGGTCTCGGCCGTGGTGGCCTCGGTGGAATCTCCGGAATCGCTACCGCATGCCGCAGCGACAAAGGAGAAGGCGGTGAGCAGCCCGAGAGCTGCGACCTTCTTGCTTCGCTTCATGTGTTGTCTCCCCCTGGTGGGATAGTCCGTGCCGACGTGCGGCGGCCCGGAATGATGGTGGTTGGGACCTACGAGCCCGAACGGGCTGAATCGTGCCAATTGCGCAGGACCCGGTTCGACAACTTGCCGAACAGCACGAAGATGAGGATGCCGAACAACGACGACACGGTGGCGGCGACGATCAGTTCGGCAGTGCGCAGGTCCTTGGCGTAGTTGTCGATGAGGCGGCCGATGCCCATGGCGCCACGGCGGAAGAAGAAGTCACCGACGATGGCGCCGATGACCGCACCGCCTGCGGCGATGCGCAGTCCGGTGAAGATGGCCGGCATGGCGCCGGGCAGCTCCATCTTCCACAGTCGTGTGAAGCGGCTGACCCGGTTGAGGGTGAACAGGTCGTGGTGCTGCCGATCGGCGGACTGCAGGCCGAACAGCGTGTTGGTGATGACCGGGAAGATCGCGATGAGCACGGTGACGATGACGCGGCTCTTCATGCCGTAGCCGAACCAGATGACGATGAGCGGCACCAGCGCGAGGATCGGCAGCGTCTGGACGATGACCGCATAGGGGAACAGGGCGCGCTCGAGGCCCTTCGAGAAGTTCATGACGATGGCGATCGACATGCCCAGCACGATCGAGATCGCAAGGCCGATGAGGGCCACCCGTCCGGTGACGAGCATCGCCTCGAAGATCGGCTGGAAGCCCTTCTTCGATCCCCACAGCGGGAACAGGCCGTCCTGGATGACGACGTGGGGCGGTGGTAGGGCCACCATGCGACGGACGGGCGTCATGAGCACGTACGAGACGAAGTACCAGAGCCCGATGAACGCGCCGAACACCAGGATCGGGGGCAGGATGTCCGACGCCTTGGACTTGCGCTTGCGGGCCCGCGGTGTCGGGCCGGCGAGGGTCTCGGCGGCGAGCACGGCCGACTGCCCGCGAGCCACGTCGGTGATGGTGGGGAGGCTGCTGGTGCTCATGCGTGCGCCTCCTTGAGGTCGTGCGAGATCCGGCCGCACAGCTCTGCGAACTCGGGCTCGTACCGCAGCTCGTGGCTGCGGGGGAACTCGAAGGGAACCTGGTAATCGGCGATGATGCGCCCCGGCCGTGCCGACATGACGAGCACGCGGGTCGACAGGAAGACGGCCTCGCTGATCGAGTGGGTGATGAACAGCCCGGCGAATCGCTCGCTGCGGAACAGGTTCAACAGTTCGTCGTTGAGCCGTTCACGGGTGATCTCGTCGAGGGCACCGAAGGGTTCGTCGAAGAGGAAGACCTTGGGGCTGAGCACGAGCGAACGGGCGAGCGAACAGCGCATCTTCATGCCGCCGGACAACTGCTTCGGGTACTTCTTCTCGTGGCCCTTCAGGTTCACCAGCTCGATCGCCTTGGCGGCGGCCGTTGCCCGGGTCTCTTTGTCGATGCCCTGCAGTTCGGCGTTCAGTTCGACGTTGCGCTGGACGGTGCGCCACGGCAACAGGGTGGCGTCCTGGAAGACGTAGCCGATGCTGGACGTGTCGACCTCGAGTGATCCGCCGGTGTGCTCGGTGAGCCCGGTGGCGATGCGCAACAGGGTGCTCTTACCACAACCGGAGGGGCCGACGACGGTGACGAACTCGCCGGGTGCGACATCGAAGCTGACGTCGTCGACGGCGTGCGTGCCGTCCGAGAACGTCATCGAGATGTTGCGGAACCGGAGTGCAGGGGCGCCTCGGTTCACCGCTGTGCCCGCAGCTGCGTGCGGTGCATCACTGCTCGTCATCATTGCTCCTGAAACTAGATGCCGTGCCGACCAAGTCGGCGATGGTTCTGTGTCGTCTGTGTGAACTGTGGTAACAGTCAACGAGCACGCTGGATGGTGCGTCCGGGAGGACCGAACGCGATGGCCTCACGAACGGTAGTCGCGGGCACCAGCACACGATCACCGGAGAGTGGCAGGCCCATGGCCGACCTCGCCGCGGTGGTGACGGTGGCGAGGGCCTCGTCCGGCAGGAGATGTGCGGCCATGATCATGAGGCCGGCGGTCTCGAGCGGGTCGCCCCTGCCAACGGGGTTGAACGGGTCCTGGAGGTTGTCGCCGCCGGCGGCGACCTCGACCCCGGCGGCGCGCAACGCCCTGATGGCGGTGAGCCCGCGGGGCATGCCGGTCTGGTGGTCTCGGCCCTGGAGGAACAGGTTGGTGTGCGGCAGTGCCACGACTCGGATGCCGGCGCGGGCCACCTGCTCGGCCACACGCTGCTGGACCGCCGCAGGCTGGACGCCGAGCGACACGCAGTGGCTGGCGGTGACCAGGTGGGGGAAGCCGCTGTCGACCACCCGGGTGGAGAGGTCGTCGAGGGCGAAGCGGGTGGGGTCGAGCGTCTCGTCGGTGTGCAGATCGACCGGGAGGCCGGCCTCGGCGGCGATGGCCAGGAACTGCTCGTTGGCAGCGACGGGGTCGTCCTCGAGGTGCGGGCACCCGCCGACCGCGTCGATGCCCATGGCGATCGCCTCGCGGAGCAGTGCCCGTTGCTCGGCGCCACGCTGGCCGATCGAGGGCCAGCCCGACAGCGCGACGACCTGGATCTCGACGAGGTCGCGGAGTCGTTCGCGCACGGTGATCAGTGCCTCGACCGACATGAGTTGTTCGGCGTGGGTGCGGTCCGCCGAGAACACGAGGTCGGCGTGGGTCCGGATGGCTGTGCAGCCGTTCGCCGCGAGCAGACGGGCGGCGCGCTCGGCTCGCCGGATCGTGTCGTCGAGCGTGATCCGGTGGCGGTTCGCCTCAAGGGCCAGGATGGCACCCATCAGGTCGCCGGTGGGGTTCTCGATCTGCTCGGCGAGAAAGGCCTTGTCGAGGTGGGCGTGCGGTTCGGCGAAGGCGGGGAGTGCGATCGAGCCGTCGGGGGCGGGGCCGCTGGTCGCGTCGTGCATCAGACCAGCGGGGTGCCGGTGAGCGGGCGCCGGTCGATCGGCTCACCGAGGCGGGGAAAGACTTCCTCGGCCACGAGGTGCATCTGCTCGTTCATCTCGTCGCGGGTGAGGCCCGGGTAGTCGAAGAAGAAGCAGATGTGCTGCAGGTCGAGCAGGTCTCGCCAGAAGCCGATCGCATCGACGGCGTCGTCGATCGATCCGACGATCTGGATCTTCTGGTCGTTGCTCTCGTCGACCGTCGGGCAGTGGTCGAATGCGACCTTCGAGCCGTCGGGGTTGCGGTAGCTCGAGAACCGGCCGTACGGGGCGAGAAACTTGTTGAACTCGTCGTGGCCCGGCTTGCCCTTGCGCATCGCCGCTTCGCGGGTGCGGCCGACGTGGAGGTTGAGCACGAGGCAGCGGTCCTGGCCGGGTGCCACCGGGTCGCCCATCTCCTCGCGGATCTCGGCGTAGCGGTGCCACTTCTGCTGCTGGCTCTCGGCGTTCTGCAGCCAGTACACGGCCTTGTGGCCGGCGCGCGGCACGTACTCGATCGTCTCGGGCGAGGTGACCGGCTGGTAGATGTCGATCTTGCGCAGCGGCTTGGGGATGAGCGTGAGGTCGTTGACGGTGTTGCCGCGGTCCGGCACGTCGTCGGGGGGGAACACGAACTGCTTGCCCCGGTAGCTGAAGCGCTCGTTGTACCAGGCGAGCTTGATGACCTCGATCGCCTCTTCGAAGATCTCGCGGTTGATGCGATCGTGCTCTGCCGACATCGCGTTGTCGCCGCTGGCGACGACGGTGCCGAGGGACCAGGCCTCGCGCGGCACCGTGCCGCGTCCGATGCCGAACTCCATGCGGCCACCGGTGACGATGTCGGCGAGTGCGAAGTCCTCGGCCAACCGGAGCGGGTGCCACTGCGGCAAGACGTTGAACATCTGTCCGAGGCGGAGATCCTTGGTGAGGTGGGCGAGGTGCAGCCCGAACATGATCAGGTTCGGCAGGACCTCGTAGCCCTCGTACTGGAAGTGGTGCTCGGTGAGCCACATCGTGTCGAAGCCCAGCGTGTCGGCAGTGCGGGACCACTCGACGAGATTCTGGTAGCAGGCGATGACGTCGTCGTTGCCGTAGCGGCGGGCTGTGGGGGCGATGCTCGGGTCGCCGGCATCGGGCATGGGCACCGTGCAGAAGAAGTTCGTGTCGACTCGCATCGCGCGGACCTTAGTGGCCCCTCCCGGTTCCCGTGGAGGCCGGTGTCAGATGCCTGCGGCCGAGCCGATGCGGGCCCGCGGGTCGGCGGCGCCGGAGAGCATCTCGTCGTCACCGACCACGATCGCGTGGGCGTGGCCGAAACCGCTGTCGAGCGAGGGCCTCGTGCGCACCTCGTGTCCGAGCGCTGTCAGGCGCTGCTGCCAGTCATCGGGTGCATGGCCCTCGACGAGCAGGTGCGGGCCCTCGGGTGACGTCCAGGTGTCGAAACCTGTAACGGGCCCGTGGAGCACCCACCGGGGCGCGCGTACCGCCTCGGCCGGGCTCTGCCCGTGATGGAACAGCCGGGCGGCGAGCTGCAGCAGGATCTGCGGCTGGGCGTCACCCCCCATCGTGCCGAACACCGATCGCAACGAGCCGTCAGGACGCGTGGCGAGCGCAGGCGACAACGTGTGCGGTGGGCGACGGCCCGCCGCCAGCTCGGCCGGGTGACCGTGCTCGAGCGAGAAGCCGAGGCCCCGGTTGTGGAGGTTGATGCCGGTCGTCGGCTCGACGAGCCACGAGCCGAACCCTGACGCGTTCGACTGGATGAGGGACACCCCCATCCGGTCGTCGTCGACGGTGCAGAGGTACGTGGTGTCGCCGAGCTGGTGTGAGCGGCCGATGGGTGCCGCTCGGTTCGGGCTGATCTCGCCGAACCGGGCGGCAATCGCGGCCAGCAGGGCGTCGCCGTCGGCACGATCGCTCAGGACATCGGGCCGGTCGCGGCCTGCGGCCTTCGCTGCCTCGACGAGGAGGTGTGCCCACAGGGCGTCATCGGTGTCGGCCGGGAGATCGAGCCCATCGGCCAGTCCAGCGGCACCGAGCAGCAGGTACCCCTGCGAGCCGGGCGGGATGGTGTGGAGCACCTGGCCGAAGCCGGGGGCCGCCAGTGGTGTGACCCACGAGCTGCCGGGCGTCATCAGATCGGCGCGCTCGTACACCCCGGCGCCGAGCCGCAGCAGCCCCTCGCCGAAGTCGCCGAGGTAGTGGGCGTCACGGCCGCCCGCTGCGATGGCGCGGAGCGCGGCGGCAACGCCCGGCCGCCTGACGCGGTTGCCGGGCCTGCGGGCCTGCGAGGCCAGCACGTGCAACTGCTCTCGGGCGCGTTCGTCGACCATGGCGAGCGAACCGACCAGCAGGGGAGAGGCCGGGAAGCCGCGATCGGCCAAGGCGATCGCCGGTGCCAGGACGTCGGCGAGCGGGATGCGGCCGAAACGCTCGTGCAGCGCGCACCATCCGTCGACGCACCCCGGCACCGTGACCGTGCGGGCGTCGTGTCGGAACGGCATCGCCACCAGCCCCTCGGCCCGCATCGCGGCGGCGTCGACGCCCGATCCGGCGCGGCCGCTGGCGTCGAGGGCGTGGACGGTGCCGCCGTCGTGGACGAGTGCGAACAGATCGCCGCCCATCCCGCAGAGGTGCGGGCCGGTGACGGCGATCGCCGCGTTGGTGGCGATCGCTGCGTCGACGGCGTTCCCGCCGTGGGCGAGAGTCGCGAGGCCGGCCTGCGTGGCGAGCTGGTCGGCCGAGGCCACCATGGCCCCCGGCGAGCGCACCGAGGCGAACGGGATCTGCGCACCTGACATGGCGGCCAACCTACGCTGTCACCATGGTGGACGAGGGGCCGGGCCAGGCAGGCGAAGGCGTCCGGCGGATCCCTGGTGCGGCGCACCCTGCGGCACCCGTCGTCGTGCTCACCGTGTCGGGGGTGCTCGTCCTGATCGGCACCTTCATGCCGTGGGTCGGCAGTGGCGACGCCTCGCGATCGAGCTATCGGCTGTTCGGTGTGCTCGACCGCCTCGAGGTGACGCCCGACGGCGTGATCGCGGCGCTCGTTCGCTGGTGGCCCGTGGTGCCGTTGCTCGTGACCGCAGCCATCGTGCTGGCCTGGTGGGGGGCCCATCGCAGCGCAGCGACCCTGGCGCCCGTGGCCGCCATGTACGCCGGCGGCGTCGCCGCGGCGATCGGGTGGGTCGCCGGTGACACCGGCATCGACGCCGGCTTCGGTGTGGTGCTGTGCGTGGCCGCCAGCGTGGGGCTGCTGCTGTCCGGCGCGTGGATGTGGGTCAGGATCGCCACTGGCCGCGACGTTCGAGCACCTCACGAAGCACGGCCGGCCGATCGGTCATGATGCCGTCGACACCGAGGTCGAGCAGCCGCTCGATCTCGGCCGGGTCGTCGATGGTCCACACGTGCACCTGCGCGCCGCGCTCGTGGGCGCGATCGATGAAGCGCCGGTCGGTCACGGTGAGGCGCCCCTGGCTGACCGGCACCTGCGCCGCATGCGCACGGCTGCTGCGGGACGGCCCGTACTTCAGCGCGGCCACCGCAGCGGGACCCATCGACGTGCACAGCTCGTCACCGAGCACGCCGCGCAGCGCCCGGAGGCGTCGGTCGCTGAACGAGCCGATGAGCACACGGTGGAGCGAGCGGGTGCGTCTGAGTGACGCGACGAGCGCTGGCACCGCTGCGTCGGACTTGCAGTCGATGTTCACCCGCAGGTCGGGCCAGGCATCGAGGAGTTCCTCGAGCAGCGGCACCGGCGCCTCGCCGCCCACCCGCATGTCGGAGACCTGCTCCCAGGTCATCCGGCTGATGCGACCCGGCCGGCCGCAGGTGCGCTCGAGGTCGTCGTCGTGGAACGCGACGAGCACACCGTCGGCGGTCACCTGCACGTCGGTCTCGACATAGCGGTACCCGAGGCCCACGGCGTACTCGAAGGCGCGCATCGTGTTCTCCGGTGCGTCGCTGGCGCCGCCGCGGTGGGCGAACGGGATCGGCCCGTCCCAATCGAGGAACGGATGCGATGGAGTGGGCATGACCGCACGTTGTACCAAGAACTAGCGTCGGCGCAATGGCAGACACGATCATCGTCCGCTCGCCGTACGACCAGCAGGTCATCGGCGAGATCCCGAGCCAGACAGCCGCCGATGTCGACGCGGCGGTGGCCCGGGCGAAGGCGGCGCTCGCCGCCGGCCCGTTGCCGCTGTGGAAGCGGGCGCAGATCCTCGACCTCGCCGCGCAGCGTCTGGCTGCCCGCCGCGACGAGTTCGCCGAGATCATCGCCCGCGAGGCCGCCAAGCCGATCAAGACCGCTCGGGTCGAGGCGGAGCGTGCGGTGGGTACGTTCCAGTTCGCAGCGGCCGAGGCCCGCAAGCTCGGCGGCGAGATGATCCCGCTCGATGCCATCCCGGCCGGTGAGGGCAAGCTGGGCTTCACGCTGCGCGTGCCGATCGGCGTGGTCGGCGCCATCGCGCCGTTCAACTTCCCGCTGAACCTGGTCGTGCACAAGGTCGCACCGGCGATCGCGGCGGGCTGCCCGGTGGTGCTGAAGCCGGCCAGCCAGACCCCGTTCAGCTCGATCCGTCTGGCCGAGATGCTCATCGACGAGTGCGGTCTGCCGGCCGATCACCTGATCGTGGTCACCGGTGGCGGGTCGACGGTCGGCAATGCGATCGTCGACCACCCCGACATCGCCCTCATCACGTTCACGGGCTCGCCGGAGGTGGGCTGGTCGATCCGGGCCCGTGCACCGCGCAAGCGCGTGGGGCTCGAGCTCGGTAACAACGCGCCGGTCATCATCGAGCCCGACGGCGACTGGGTCACCGCTGCGGCGAAGATCAAGATGGCCGGCTTCAGCCATGCCGGGCAGAGCTGCATCTCGACCCAGCGAGTGCTCGTGCATCGCAGCCTCGAGCAGCAGTTCACCGAGGCGCTCGTGCAGCACGTCGAGACCCTGGTGGTGGGCGACCCGATGGACGAGTCCACCGACGTGTCGGCCCTCATCTCGACATCCGAGCGCGACCGTGTCGAGGGCTGGATCGACGAGGCCGTCGGGCAGGGTGCCACCGTGGCGACGGGCGGCCGCCGCAACGACGACGGTGTCCTCATGCCCACCGTCATCACCGGTGCGCGGCACGAGATGAAGGTGTGCGCGAAGGAGGTCTTCGGGCCGGTCGTCACCATCACCGCGTACGACATCGTCGACGAGGCGATCGCGCTGGCGAACGACACCGAGTACGGCCTACAGGCGGCGATCTTCACGAGCGACATCAGCACGGCCATGAAGGCGGTGCACGCGCTCGACTTCGGTGGCGTCCTGGTGAACGAGGTGCCCACGTGGCGTGCCGACCAGCAGCCCTACGGCGGTCTGCGCGACAGCGGCAACACCCGCGAGGGGCCGGCATTCACGATCAAGGAGATGACCGAGATCCGGATGGTCGTCATCAGTGTCTGAACCGCTCCGGTGGGGCGTCATCGGCGCCTCGTCCCGCATCTACCGCACGAAGCTGCTGCCCCCGCTTCAGCAGCGCTCCGGTCACGTCGTCGTCGCCGAGGCCAGCCGCGACGCCAACGGGTCGGACGCACCGTACGCCGATCTGCTCCGCCGGCCCGACGTCGACGCGGTGTACGTCCCGCTGCCGAACGACGGCCACCGACGGTGGATCCTCGCTGCGCTCGAGGCCGGCAAGCACGTGCTCTGCGAGAAGCCGCTCACGATGTCGGCCGTCCACACCGACGAGGTGTACGCCGCCGCCGAGTCGGC
>Ga0247831_1004944_pt1 | contig 17211 bp, 15 predicted proteins | sample LaCruzMarch2015__9_FD_192406 | JGI IMG/M metagenome (GOLD analysis project Ga0247831, IMG submission 192406) | Freshwater microbial communities from meromictic Lake La Cruz, Castile-La Mancha, Spain - LaCruzMarch2015_1m | ecosystem: Environmental > Aquatic > Freshwater > Lake | place: Spain... | reverse complement strand
AGCGCACATTTGATCCGTCGAAGCTCGTCTGCACCGTGGCTGGCTGGCCGGGATCAAGTGTGGTCACGCCGTCCACCACGGCTTGGGCAAAGGGTGGGCCTTGGGCACCGTCATTGCCGGGCGGCCCTTGGCCACCGTCATTTCCGGCGGGGCCTTGGCTGCCGTCGTTGCCGCGTGGGATGTCAAAGGTGAAGCGCACATTCGTTCCATCAAAACTCACGCCCACCGCAGCGGGATCGCCAGGGTTCACGGTGTTCACCGCATCCACCACCGCCTGCGCGAAGGGCGGTCCCTGCTGGCCCATCGGGCCTTCCTGACCCTGCGGGATTTCAAAGGTGAAGTGCAGCGTGTTCCCCACCACACTCACGCTCGCATTCGCCGGAGTGCTCGGCGGCAAGGTGTTCGTGCTGTCCACTTGCGCGGCATTGACGCCGGAGCCGCTGCCGATGAGGTCGATGATTCCGGCGAACTGACCACGAAAACGGTCAGCGTCGATGTTTTGGCCGTTTTGGGGCCATGCTGGGTCGAAAGGCATAAAAGAAGAAGGTGAAAGGTGGAGTCACAAAAACGGGGGGACTCAGGCTTGCCGCCTGCATCCCCCCGTTGAGTTCACTGAACTTAGGGAATGACGATTTGTGCGATGGGTCCAGGCCCGCTTTCGCCCGCACCGTTCACGGAGGTGACTTGGATCTTCACCGTGCTCCCACTTGGCAGGCCCGCCAGCGTCGCATCGCTATCGGTCACGGTTTCCACCGCACGGAAATCATTGTCCGTGCCCACGATGAGAATCCACACGCGGTAGTGATCCGCACGCAGCGCATCATCCCAGTCCACATGGGTGATGCCAGCACCGCCCGGAGTCGCCGTGGTGAAGCTCGGCGCTTCGGGCGTTTCTTCGTCCGCAGGGCGGCTCAGGCCAAAGGCGTGCCAGAGCGGGTCTTCCGCACCCAAGAGCGTCTCCAGCTCGGTGATCATGCCACGGAGGCGCTTGCGCAGATTGGTTTCGGCCGCATCGCGGGCGGCTTTCGCCTGCCCGCTCTCCGTCACTTTTTGGTCCAGCGCCGCGCGTGCATTGCTGATCGTGGTATGCAGCGTGGTGGCTAGCGCCGCTGTCACCTCCATGTCCGCACTTTCATGGGCGGGGTTGGCGGTGAAGTGGAGCTTCAGGCTGTTGATCAGGCTGAAACGCTCCGCCTGGGTGCTCGGCATTCCTGTGGAGTTGTTCGGCCAGCCCGCCGCGCCCCATTCGGTGGTGTAGGCTTCGCCGAAGAACTTCGACAGGCGCTTTTTCGCGTTCGTGATGAACACCTTCGCCGCATTGTCCGCCGTGTTGTGGGCGGCGTTCGCGTTTTTTCTCAGCACCTGGCAGGCACCGTAGGTGGATTCGGCAGCGCGTGCCGCATCCAGAGCCGGGCGCACCACGGCTTCGGTGTTTTGTTTGAGCCCGATAGCCACTTCGTGGGTATGGGCACCGTCGCACATATCATCGCCGAGTGCGAAAAGGCGGTCACGTTTATCAGGTAGGGCGTTGGAAGCCATATTTTTGGTTCTAGTTGGTCGCGGAGGGTCCTGCGCCCCGAAGCGTGAGCCGTCGCCGAAGAATGCTTGTCCGAATCTGGCCACGTATTTCGTGTGTGAAGGGTTGCCGCTGGTTGGTGGGTTCTTCCCTCCGCCGGACAACCAGCCCGATGTGATAAAGGACGAACTGGGCAAAAAAGTATGCCAAGTGATTGTGCCGTCAACTGCCGCTTCCCGCTCCCGTCCCGCAGTGGGCTTGGCGCACGCCTCCCAAGGCCAAACCACCGAAAAGGCAGCCTCAAACGGGACGCGTTTACCCCTGCCGACGCCTCGGCTATCACAGATGAGAGCCGTTTAGCCCTGCCGAGGGCTCGGCTGCCCCAAACGGGACGCGTTTAGCCCTGCCGGAGCCTCGGCTGATCCAAACGGGAGCCGTCCAGCCCAGCCGACGCCTCGGCTGCCTCAAACGGGACGCGCCTAGCCCAGCCGAGCCGTCGGCTCTCGCAGATGAGAGCCGTTTAGCCCCGCCGACGCGTCGGCAGGACCAAACGGGACGCGTTTAGCGGTTCCAAATGCCAGCAATGAAATGCCAGCGCTCTGCTCCCAGCCAGAGCCTGATGCCAAGGATTGCGGCATGTGGGCAGGGTGTGTCGGGGGTGCTGCCGTTTCGGCAATGGTTTTTTCGGGGGCGGTCGAGTCAATCTAGGTGCAAGCCGTTTGATTATACAATTGTTACTTGAATGACTCTAGTCCACAATCCACGCCTCACACATGGGTTACCCCGACAGCACTCCCACATGGCAAACCATCTTCAATCAGCCTGTCCGGCGAAAGGTGTTCCTCTCGCATAGCCACATCCATGAGCGGGAGAACGCCGCCTTTCTGCGTGACTTCGGCGATGTCTTCGTCGCCAAACAGCTCGGCATTTTCGGAGACGAGGACTTCATCAACAGCACTGACACGAACTACGTCATGCAGTGCGTGCGTTCCCGCTACGTCCAGGACTCGACGGTGACGATCGTCCTGATTGGAGCCTGTGTTCATAGCCGACGTTACATCGACTGGGAAATCAAAGCATCCCTCCGCCAAGGTGCCGACTCCCTGCCAAACGGGCTTCTTGCCATCACACTACCATCCACCAATGGGCGGGCCAACCTGCCAGAGCGGTTTGAGCAAAATTGGACACAAGGAAACACCAACTGTTACGCCCATTTTCAGCCCTACCCAACGTCCAAGGAACAGCTCCGACTCTGGATTGAGGAAGCGTTCGCCCGCCCACGACGCATAGCCACTTGATCTCAAATTCTCGTGACATGTGGGGCTACAATCGCGCATGCAAGATTTGCGGTGTAACCCACTAACCAAACCATCATGCCATTTTTTAACCCAACGACACTGACGAACGAGGGGCTCAAGATCCTGGGAGTCTCCCAAGCCGATCTCCTGATGGAGCAATATTATCCGAGCGAGAAGCCGAAGCGTGAGGCAAAGGCCAAACAGATGCTTTTGGAGCAAAACGCCGAGTTTTTGAGATCGATAGACGAGCCTCTGCTAGAGGACTTGTCTGCGGAAGCGCTCGAACGCCGAATGTCCGCAGCGAAACCGCCCGTTCTGTTTGATATTTTTCTTTCCTTCAGCTCAGTTGACTGGACACAAGTATTGGCGCTCTACACGAGATTGACCGGACGCTACGGCAAAAAAGTTTATGTGGACCGATTTATCGATCCCTATCTCAATCCAGCCAACGTTAGCCGTGCAACGGCTATAGTTTTGCGGCGGCGCTTGGCTCAATCCAAGTCGCTGTTCTGCGCCACCAGTCAGGCAACCACGACCTCTGCGTGGGTTCCATGGGAGCTTGGTTTTGAGGATGGCTACACCGGGAAGGTAGCCATCGTGCCCATTGTGTCAGGAGTAAGCTTTACTGGACGCGAATACTTCGAGGTTTACCCCGAAGTGCAAGAACAGCCCACCTTTCTTGAGATTCACGAACGAGGCCTACCCGCGCTTCGTTGGGACAACTGGGTCATGCAACCACGCCGCATCTAAACTTTATGTGTTCTAACTGCTCAAACAATCCCCAAGGCCCCACTGAGGATGATGTCATTGCCATTTGCAGTGCCGGTTTGATTGTTGGCGGCCTCGCCGGTGCTCTTGTGTATGGAGCACTGCAACTTCACGAAGGCATCGTATATGCCTTAATTGGAGCGCTGGTAGGAGGCATCATCGCATTTGCTCGGCCCCTTTTGGCGAACATCTGGGAGCGAATCGGTTCCAAGAAATGGCACCCAGCGGAAATAACGATCGGTCACTCAAAGCTGGGTTCGATCAAGCTTGCGGTGGACGATGCCCAGCGGCGGGCTGCGATGCGGATTTTCGCCCAGATGAGCACTCGCATTTTGCTCCGTCCAATGCAGGACCATGTGGGCGATGATGGAAAGGCAATATCATCCATCTATATCTTCCTGAACTTTGCGCGCGACACGGTCACGAACATCGACTCGCCAATGCCTGCTGACACCGAGTCGGTCGAAACATGTGTTCTGGAGATGATAAACGATACGCTGGCTCCATTCCTGGAGAAGTGGCATCTCGAATGGGATACTTGGAAGGAAGCCCAGGAAGCAGCCAATAAATCTGTGGCTTCGAAAGGGTGGCCTGAACACGACAACTTCAGGAATGCCCTTCGAGGTCTGCAAGGTTCGCTAAAGCACGCTGGACTGACCCTGGCTCGAGCTGCTGGGATTCACGACCCATGCGCTAGGTTCCCCGAATTGCTGTGAATAGTCCTAAGCTTCTACGAACTTCAAGAGCATGATCATCCCCCAGCCCTTCCAATACCAAGGCAGCAAGCGAGCGCTTGCGCCGCTGATTTTGAATTATCTGCCCGTTAAATATCGCAGGTTGGTGGACCCATTTGCGGGGTCGGCGGCGATGACGCTGGCTTGTGCGGCGCGGATGCGTGCGGAACGCTACTGGATTAACGACCTGAACAAACCGTTGGCGGAATTGCTGAACCTCATGATCAACCGCCCGGAAGAGTTGGCGGACGCGTATACTGAACTTTGGAAGGGCGAGACTGAGGATGCGCTCGAACATTTCTACACCGTGCGGGAGAAGTTTAACCGGACTCAGGAGCCGAAATTGTTCCTATATCTGCTGGCACGGTGTATCAAAGGAGCTGTCCGCTACAACAGCGAAGGCATGTTCAACCAAAGCCCCGATAAACGGCGGCTGGGCACGAGACCTGAGACCATGCGGCAGAATATCATGGCGGTCTCCATGTTGTTGCGGGGAAAGACGGTGGTGACTTCGCATGATTTCCGCGATGTGCTGGCGGCAGCGGAGACTGAGGATGTGATTTACATGGACCCACCGTATCAGGGGACATCAGGCGAGAGGGATTCCCGCTATCTTGCTGGCTTGTCGTTCGATGATTTCGTGGTGGCTCTGGATGGCCTGAATGCACGGGGCCTGCGCTATGCGATCAGCTACGACGGCAGGACGGGAGACAAATCCTATGGTGAGCCTCTGCCTGCCTATTTGGGCCTCTCTCATGTCGAACTGGAAGCTGGACGCTCAACGCAATCTACCCTCCTGGGGCGTGAAGAGAACACTGTCGAGTCGCTCTACATTTCGCCCGCACTCGCTGCGGAAATTGGGGTTCTGCCGAACAAGGCGAGTCGCAGACCAGTAAAGCAACTCGAACTCTTTTGATTCCTCCGGTATGCCAAAACCACAATATCCGAAGGAGTTTCTGGCGCTGTGCCAATCGGTGACCGCCAAGCGTCCCAGAACTGTCATCACGCACATCTTAGAGCACGGGCAGATTACCACCGAGGAGCTGAAGAACCTCTACGGCTACAATCATCCGCCAAGGGCCGCTCGTGATGTGAAAGAGCACGGAATCCCCATCGAACGCATCACAGTAACTGGAAGCGACGGCAGAAAGATTGCTGCCTATCGCTTTGGAGACCCCACGAATCTGAAGGTGCGTCGTTTTGATGGACGCACTGGCCTGTCCAAGCAAATCAAGGAAGCACTCATCGCGAAGTATGGTTGCCGTTGCTTCATTTATTTGGAAGAGATGCCTGAGGCAGCACTGCAAATCGACCACCGCGTGCCGTTCGAGGTTGCCGGAGAATCGGTGACGATGTCGCCAGATGAATTCATGCTGCTGTGCGGTTCAGCCAATCGGGCGAAAAGTTGGTCGTGTGAGCACTGCGATAACTGGACGAAGCTCAAGAAGCGGGAAGTCTGCTTGAGTTGCTACTGGGCGTATCCCGAAAATCACTCACACATAGCCATGCAGCAATTGAGGCGAGTTGACCTGCTCTGGCAGGGAGACGAAACGAAACAATACGAGCGACTGAAAGCAGACGCTGCCGAGGCAGGGCTGGCGATTCCAGATTTTGTAAAGGACGTGCTGCGCAAGGCGCTTGCAGGCGAAGGCTAATTTGAACATCACCCCCATACAACCTGGACCGCATGAACATGCTGCGGCACGGGGTGAAGGACACGGAGTTCGAAATCTTCCACGCCCTGCTTGTTGGTGCCGTGGATTTGCCCATGGTCAGCCAACTGAAGTCACCTTTGCTCCTGCCGATGGATTCCCGGCTGATGCCACGCTCACAAGCCAGGGTGGACGCTACTCAAACCCATCGCTTCCCGGAGTTCCTGCAAACGCCTCGGCAGCCGCTCGCGGATGCGTTTGGCATCGTTGTGGGCATTTCACCACTCCGCCGCCCCTCACCGCCGGATGGAGTAAACATGCCGGTCCGTGCGGATGAGCAGCCGGTCTCCGACGAGCGCTGGCGTGGACATGCACATCTCGCCGCCGAGGGCGTTGGTGTGGAGCAGCTCGAACTTGTCCCCGGCGCGGAGCACGGAGGTGTGGCCGTCTTCGTCGAGGCAGAAGAGTTTGTCGCCCATGGCCCAGGGTGAGGTGGTGAAGCCGGGGCCGCGCGGGAGGCGCTCTTTGACGTAAAACGGCTGACCGGTTTTCGCGTCGAAGCAGCTCAGCAGTCCGCGATCATAGAGCACGTAGAGTTTGCCCTGGTGAACGAGCGTCGTGGGATTGTAGGGCGCGATGCCGGGGTCCCACCACGCGATGAACTCGGTGCTGCGCTGGCCTTCAGGCGGGGTGATGTCGCCGCTGGCGCCGGGTTGGATGGCGTAGAGCGACTTCATGATTTTGTCGCCCACATAGCCGGAGCTGACGTAGAGCAGCCCGTCCGCCGCATACGGCATGGCGATGGTGATGCTGGACATGCCGCGCAGGGACCAGAGCAGTTTGCCTTCGAGGTCGTAACTGCGCACCGCGCCGCTGCCTGCGGTGACGATCTCCGTGCGCTGCTCATGCTGCCAGACAAAGGGCGGCGACCAGTTGCTCTTTTCGTCGCGCGGCGTGCGCCACACTTCCTTGCCGGTGCGTTTGTCGAGGGCGAGCAACTCGCTTTGCTCGTCGTTGTCGCATTGGTAATAGAGCCGGTCGCCATGCAGCACGGGCGAGGCCGCCGTGCCCCAGCCGGCGCGGGTCGGGCGCGGCTCCAGCGGATGCTTCCACAGCTCTTTGCCCTCGAAATCGAAACAGAACAGGCCCACGCCGCCAAAGCAGGCAATCACGCGCTCGCCATCCGTGGCGGGTGTCTCAGAGGCGTAGCTGTTTTTCAGGTGGATCGGCGTCTGCGGTCGTCCCTGATGCACGGTCTTCTCCCACACCGGCTTCCCCGTGGCGAGATCGAGACAAATCACCTTCCACACATGCTCCGTGGCCGGAATCTCAGGCCGATTGCCACCGAGATAGAGCCCCTTCTTCGGCGCTTCCGTTTCGCCGCTGTTGATGACCGTCGTCAAAAACACCCGCTCGCCCCAAACCACCGGCGAAGACCATCCGCGTCCCGGAATCGGCGTCTTCCACTCCACGTTTTCCGTGACCGACCACTTGTCCGGCAGGTTCGCATTGGCGGAGATGCCCCGCGCATCCGCTCCGCGAAACTGCGGCCAGTTTTCGGAGGCGAACGATGTGCCGCAGAGGAGAACTGCGGCGAGGAGGGAGTGGTGGAGTGTTGGAGTCATGGTTGATCGGCTCAGTTGGGTTTACGCAGCGCCTTGAGTTCCGCCTCGGTGACGGAGCCGTCTTTGTCTGCATCCAGACGGTCGAAGAGCGCGGCGGGCAGTTCGTCTTTGCCAAGTTTGCCGTCGCTGTTTTTGTCCCGCTGTTTGAAGAGGCTGTTCATGCCGCTCGCACCGCCGCCTTGGCCTTGGGCACCCAAGCCGCCTTTGCTGGCGATCCCTGCGGATTCGTTCACGAGGGTTTTGAAGGCGTTGTAAGTCGGGGCGCGGTAGTTTTGGGTTTGGACCATGAAGATGCCGAAGAGCTGGTTGGTGCGGTCGAGCCAGAACTGCGTGCCGTTCGCGCCGCCCCAGGCGTAGCCGCCATCGCTATCGACGGCACCGCCGAGACCGTATTTCTGGCCGAGTTCGGGTTTGAGGTGGTTTTGGAACATGAGATCGACGCTCTCGGCTTTCAGCACACGCACGCCTTCGAGTTCGCCGCGATTCATCATCATGCGGCAGAAGCGCTCATAGTCCTCGGTGCTGGCGCATAGGCCCTGGCCGCCGAGGAAGAGCGTGGGCTTTTCGGTGAGCTGGCTGGCCTCGCGTCCACGACTCAACACTCCCGGCTGCGGCTGCGTGTAGATCTGGCAGATTCGGGCTGCGTTCTCGGGATGCACCCAGAAGTCGCTGCTGGTCATCTTCAGCGGGCCGAGGATGCGCTCCTGGAGCACTTCATCGAGCGGCTTGCCCGCGACGGCCTCGATGTAGCGGCCCAGCACGTCGATGCTGTGGCCGTATTGCCAGCCGGTGCCGGGATGAAACTTCAGCGGTGCTTTGGCGAGTCCTTCCGAGAACTCTTTGAGCGTCGTTTTCGCGCTGCGATTCGTGGTGGCGACGGGAGTGAAGGTCGCACTTTCGTTGCCGGCCTTGCTGCGAGCGCCCTTTTCAATGTCGCCGTAATACAGACCGCTGCTGTGGCTCATGAGCATGCGCGGCGTGATGGCGAACTTCGCGGGCACGAGTTGGCCGTTTTCCAACACCTTCGGCTCGGCCCATTCGGGGCAGTGCTTGGAAATCGGCTCATCAAGCGTGAACAGGCCCGCGTCGAAGAGCGACATGGCACAGGCGGCGATGACCGGCTTTGTCATGCTCTGAAGACGGAAGAGGGCGTCTTTCGGCAGTGACTTCTGTGCCTCGATGTCCTGCCAACCGAAAGCCTCGAAGTAGCCGCGCTCGCCTTTGTGATGGATGAAGCCGATCACGCCGGAGACTTCCTTGTTCGCCACGGCTTGTTGCAGCGCGATGTCGAGCTTCGCGAGCACCGCGGGCTTCAATCCGGCCTTCGTGGCTTCATCGCCGTGCGGTCGCGGTATGAAATCGGCGGCACCGGTTGGCGCTGCCGGTGTCGTGGTCGAATCTGGCGCCGCAGGAGCCGTCTTGCCGAGGGGTTTGATTTGCGCCGCTTCTTCACGCGAGAGCATTCCATCGCCGTCCCTGTCATGCTTTTTGAAGAAGAAGGGATACGGAAACTCTTCCTGGGTGAGCTTGCCGTCGCTGTTCTTATCGAGCTGCTGGAAGCGGTCAGGCGCGGCGGTTTGGGCGAGAGCGGATGACACGATGATGCAGAGGAGGGAGAAGTGGGCTTTCACGGTCATGTGAGTGCTGGATTTCAGTTCGCCGCCACCTTCGCGCTGAGTGGGACGAAGTATTCAAAATAGCCGAGCATCATTTCGTCCACGGTTTGGCTGCCCCATTTGACGAGCTTGGTCGGGTCGGGGTTGGCTTTGTTTTCGGCGCTGTTGTCATACACGGCGGTGATGGTGAGGGTGCTGCCGCGTGGGATGAGCTTGGGCTGTTTGTAGTCGTAGCGGAGCTGCCAGTTGAAATCGTAGCGGGGGATGTCGAGCAGGGTTTCCGTTTTACCGTCGGCGTAGGTGACTTCGTATTTGAAGGCCTTCCCACGGATGTGCATGTGTGCCATGTAGCCGGTGATGGGGATATCGAAGGGGACGCGGCGTGTCTGCGTTTCGACGTGGTGCGAGGCTCCGGGCGGGATGGCGATACGGTTGTTCGCGAGGGCGAGGGTCTTCACTTCATACTGCGGCGCGGTCTTGGCAAAGACGAGGCCCATGCGTAGGCGTTCCTTTTTGGCCCTGCCGCTCGGCGTGTAATGAATCTGGAAGCTGACGCGCGCTCCGGCGGGGATTTTGCGGGCGAAACTTTCGGGATACACACAAGCGCCGTTGCCGGGCACATAGATGGCCCAGTAGCCGCCCGCGCCTTCTTCACGGTCGCGGGCATCGCTGCCCTTTTCATGCACCTGCACGATGACGTGATGCACCACGTCGCGTTCGCTGGGCAGGATTTCATACGCGGCGACCCACTTGTCCTCGGCGATGTCGGTATCGACGACATCGAAGGCGTAAGGCATGAAACCGTCGGCCTTGATGTCGTAGGCGCGGCTCAGCGGGATGATGAGGTCGGGCGTGCCGATGCTCCATTCCGCGGGGTAAGTGCGTTTCGCGGGTGCCTCGGCCACGATGCCGAGCGGTCGGTCGCTGGACTCGATCCACGCGAGCAGATCGGCTTTGTCCTTGGCGGAGAGGGAACAATCATTGACCCAGGGATTCTTTTCAGCGTTTTCCTCCAACGCAGCGAACCACGGTGGCATGGTGCCTTCGGAAATGACGCGCTTGATGACCTTGGCGCGGTCTTTAACCTCCTCGATGTCGTCGAGTGCGAAGGGTGCGATGCCCCCATCGCGATGGCAGGTGACGCAGTTCTGCTGAAGGATGCGTGCGACATCGCGGTGGTAGGTGACGGGCGATGCGGCGAGCTTCGGTGCGCTGGCGAGATCGAGTTCGCAACCCGGCGCGGCAGTCGCAGCGATGTGCGGTGACTCGTTCTTCACTAACGCGGCGATGGCGTCATGCAGGTAGCGATGCTTCGGCGCGTCGAGATTGTAGTTAATGCCGTATTGGTCATCAAAGGCACCGCGATAGACGAGCGTGCGCGTGGCATCGAGCAGGAAGACCTCGGTGGTGGTGCGGGCCTGGAGCAACACGGCGAGTTTCTTGTCTTTGTCATGCACGTAGGCGGCGGTGATGCCGGCCTCCGTGAGCTGCGCTCTGATCTCCTCTGCGGTCTCGCTGGCAAAGGGGTTCACGAGCAGCAGCGCGACGTTTTGCGCAGCGAGTTCCTTCTCCAACTTCGCCACGCTGGGGATGTAGCGCTTGCTCACCGGGCAGGTGGCGCTGGTCATGATGATGACGATGCCTTTGCTGGTCTTCAACTCGGTCAAACGATGCGCCTTGCCTGCGAGATCGGTGAATGGCGCATCCGCAATCATGCGCCCGATGCCGACATCGCCAGCCTTGAGGATTTCCGGGCCGCTGGTGACTTTCTTCACGTCCTCCGGCGAGATCGCAGGCGCTGCCGAGGGCATCCCGCGACCACCACCCGCGCCGCCGCGTGCCACGATCTTCTTCACCATCGCCAGCTCCTCCGCGTCGATCACGCCATCGGCATTCGAGTCCACACGATTGAACCACTGCGCCCCGGCAGACTCCTCGCGTGTGATCTTGCCATCCGCGTTCACGTCGAACTGCTTCACCATCACGTCGATCTGACTGACAGCGGGTGAAGGCGGCGGCGTGGTGCCCGTAGTCGTGGTCGGTGCGGTTTTGTCGGAGACCTTGTTGTATTCTTCCAGGGAGATCGCGCCGTCCTTGTCGAGATCGAAACGGGCAAAGGCCTGCGGGCTAGCCAGCTCATCGGTGGTCACTTTGCTGTCGCTGTTCTTGTCGTAGCCGGAGAAAACCGCGTCAGCGGGCACCGTGGTGGCTGGTTTAGTGCCAGAAGGTGTTTCACCAGGCTTGGCTGGCGTGGTGGGAATTGTCGTTGGCTTCATGCCGCCCGCAACTTGCGTGTATTCCTCCAAAGTGATCGCGCCATCCTTGTTCACGTCGAATCGCTCAAAGGCCTGCGCGTTTGGCAGTTCCTCCGAAGTGACTTTGCCATCGGTGTTCTTGTCAAAGCGCTGAAAGACGCCGCCGCTGGGCGATTGAGCAGAGGCGATAGAGAAGCCCGCAAAGGCAATGAGGAGAGCGAGGGGCGTTTTCATTTACTTGGCTGGAGAGTTAGAGTTCGCAGCGCGGCGGCTGACGCGTTCTTGATTGGTCTGGCGGATGATTTCGCGCTGCTCGGGTGTGAGCTGCTTCCACATGTCGAGGCCGTGGCGCTTGAAGGCATCCGTCACCTTTTGCGCGGACTCCTGCTGGATGGCGTTGAAGTCGGAAAGCAGACGGTCGTAGCTTTGGCGGAGAGCGGCTTGCTGCTCGGGCGTGGCATCGATTCGTGCAAAGTCCTGCGCCATGCGATGCTCGATCCAGCGTCGGGTCCATTCCTCGCTGCGCGTCCATGCGGGACGACCTGAGTTCACGCGGGCGGACATGGCGTAGCCGCAGAGGCCGCCGAGGCCGAAGAGCATGATGAGGCTGACGATGATTTGGGTGAGGAGTTTCGTTTTCATGGTGCGTCAGGGAGATGGGTTTCAATCATGAGCTGGGCGAGGAAGGCGGGTTCGGACTCCGCATCGACATCGGCGGTGAACTCCTCCCGCTGCGGCCACACGAGCCACGAGGCGGTGATCAAACCGACCGCGAGGGCTGCAAAGGAAGCCCGCGCCCAGAGCCGAAGCGCGAAGAGCGACGGCTCCTCTCCGCGAGCTTCAACCGGAGCGAAAAGCGTGAACCAACTTGCGGCCCACGCACGCATCTGCGCCACGAACGATGGCTGCGGCGACCGCACGATGACCGATGAAGCCGCGAGAGACTGCGGCAAAGCCGCATCGAGAAACCAATCGCGCCGCAAGGCCTCCCGCGCCTCCGGTTGGGCGAGTGCAGCAGTCAAAGCACGCATTTCCTCGGTGGTGAGCGAGCCTTCGCGCCAGCGGTGCAGCAAGTTTTGGAGTTCGGGGTTCATGGGATCAGATCGTTTGGGAAAGTTTGCGCTCCACGCAGTCGGTGAGGGCCTGCCGCAGGCGGTAGAGCGACTTCGTCACCGCATCGAAAGTCTGGCCGGTGGTCCGTGCGACCTCCTCGACCGATTTTCGTCCCTCATAGCGCAGCGAAAGCATGTGGCGTGACTTCACCGGCAGCGCGGACACGCAATCATCCAGCGCCTGCTGCCGCCGCTGCCATTTGTCGTCCGCGTCTTGGTCCGCTTCGGAGAATGCCGTCTCCACCTGCGCCAGAAACGCCTCCATCACCTCACTGTCCGCTACGACCTTCGCTGTCTGCTGCGAGCGCCAGTGCTTCAAAATCAGATTTCGCGCCACACCGCGACACCACGCAGGCTGATTCTCGATCACCGTGCCCTTTTCCATCTCCGCCGCCAGCCGCACCCAAACCTCCTGGATCACATCCTCCGCCGCATGCGCATCCCGCAGCAGCCCACCCACAAACGCGCCGAGCCGATGCCGGTCATGGATAAACTCGGCAGCCGCACGCTGGATGATTTCGGATTCACGGGACATTCAAAGGGATGTTCCATGAACCCGCGAAAGGTGGACAAAGTCTTTTCATTCATCACTCCACGCCCGTCCCGCCGGGAATCTCAGCGGCTTGAGATGGGGGGCAGCTCCTGAATTCGAGCTGTGAGTTCCGCGATGACATCGGCATGCTGCGCGGAGACATCATGAAGCTCCTCGGGATCGGTTTCGTGATCGTAGAGTTCGGTTGGGCCATCGCTCCAGCGGGTGAAGCGCCAGCGGGCGGTGCGGATGCTTTGGCCGTAAAGTTTGTCGCCACGCGTGACGAGCGTGAAGGCGGCGTCTTTGATGCTGGCGGTGGGATCAGTCAAAACGGGGCGCAAGCTGGCTCCGGCGGCTGTGTGAGGCATTTTCAGGCCGCAGAAATCGGCGATCGTCGGATACACATCGATGAACTCGGCGAGCGATCGCGTCGTCTGGCCGCCTTTCATGCCTGGTGCGGCGATGATGAGCGGCGCACGGCAACTGCGCTCAAACAGCGTGTTTTTGTTCCACCACTGGCGCTCGCCGGTGTGGTAGCCGTGATCGCCGACGAAGACGACGATGGTGTTTTCCCAGAGCTGGTGCTTGTCGAGCGCATCCAGCACGCGGCCGAGCTGCGCATCCATGAAGCTCGTGCCGGCGCAGTAGGCGCGGAACAGCTCCCGCCACTCCTGCTCGGTGAATTTGCCAAAGGCGGTGCCGTAGTCGCCAAAGCCAATGCTGTCCTTCCGCACGGGCGTTATGTCAGCGGGATCGATCCAGGGCTTCAGCGAGTCGGCGGGATAGAGATCGAAGTATTTCTTCGGCGCGATGAAGGGATCATGCGGCTTCATAAACCCGCAGCCGATGAACCACGGCGTGTCGCCGAGCTTCTCAATCATCGCCACCGTGGCCGCGGCGATCTGACCATCCGGCTGATCGTCATCCGTGCCATTCGCCGCGCCCCACTGGCACCATTTCAGCGCGCCACCGGTCACGTCGCGGCCTTCGAGCATTTTGCGGCCTGCTTTCGTTGCTTCAAAAGCCTGCGCCGTGTGCCAGGAGCGGCCCGCGTCCATCCAGCGTTGCTTCGCTTCCACATTCTTGCCGCCGCCGAGATGGAAGAGCTTTCCAAACGCATGCGATTGCCAACCGGCGTCTTTGCAGAGCTGCGGCAGCGTCACGACATCCGGCATCTTTTTTCGCAAAGGAAGGTCATTGCCCACGATGCCCGTCTGCTCCGCCCGCAGTCCGGCCATCATGCTGCTGCGACTCGGATTGCACACCGGATACTGCACATACGCCCGCTCAAATGTCGTGCCGCGAGCCCGCAACCGGTCGAGGTTCGGCGTCTTCACGACCTCCTTCGTGAATGCCCCGCCAAAGTCCCGCAAATCATCCGCCATGATGAGCAGGACGTTGGGCTTCGCGTAAGCGGAGAGTAGAGGGCAAAGAGCGAAGAGAAGGGCGAGACAACGCATGGCGGCGCTGAAACGACGTAGCATCGGCTTTCTAGCCTGTGTTCTGAGATCCATGAATCACACGCTAGATACAAAGTCCGAAGCAAAGTTGCCGGAGACCATGCGGGACGCTCCTCAAAGCGTGAACACCAAAAGGGATCACTTCGCGCTTGGCGAGAACGCCTTCACAATCTCATCAGCTTCCAGCACGGCGTCGATGCCCATGCGCTTGGCGAGGCTGCGGATCGCTCCCTCCTGGCCTTGGGCAGGCTTGAAGACAACCAGTGTGATCGCGCTTGCGCCGATACGTTGAGCGCGCTCAACGAGGTTCTCGATCACTTCCTGGGGTGGACGGGTCAGTGTGGCTCGGCAGCAGATTAGCCGTGCCTTGGTCAGTTGCTGATCCAGGCATAGCAAGTCCAGCTCGCTGCTGCTTTCCGTGTTTTGACTGGCAGGTTCGATCGCCCACATCACTTCTTGGAAGCGCGGGTTGCGCAGCAAACAATCGAGCACGGCGAGTTCGATCCAGCTATGCATGACTAAACCCAGATGGCGCTCGATGGAGCGGCGTGTGGGCAGTGCGATCAGTCGTTCTTCGCGAATCAGGGCCGCTGCCTTGGCGGCTGTCAGAAGCTGACGCCCTGGTTCCGTGCTTGTCACCGTCGCAGGCAAGGGCTTGAGCAGCAGGGCCTTCAAATCCTCGGGGCTAGTCGGTAGCTTATCGTTTTGGCTGTAGAAGTGCGCACGCAGAGACTTGTTAAACTGATCAAGCACATTCCAGTGTTGATTCCTCAGTTCATAAGACTTCAAGCCAAAGGCGCGTAGCGTATCGGGCGCAGGCTCACTGCGCCAGTCACTCAGGTTGCGACCTTCCAGTGCGAGTAACATGCGCAGGCTGAACTTCTTCATTAGCTCACGGCCATCGCTCGCTGGTAAAGCGCGCCCCGTGCGCCCGTCACTGAGGCGGAGCGATTCAGCATCGCAGTGCAGGGTGGAGCGCCCTAGCAGCATCGCAGCGAGATATGAGCCCACACTGGCAATCGTGCCGCCGCCACTGAAGTTCACGCCCATGCCGGGATTGGCGATCAGGGTTGTGGCGGTGGCCTCACGAGCGGTGGCAACCTCGTGGTGGGGCTTCATCACTTGGTCGATGAACTTGGGCTGGTAACCTTTGAAATCCTGCTCTTGAGACAGCGCTTGCAGCGCTTGACGAAACAGCGTGCTGGCTTGCTCCTGCTTTTTGTCCTCGGTGCGCAGATGCAGAATGCGCGCAGGGCGCAGTGCAATGACGGGCAGCAGGTTCGCCAGCACATTGTCCGTGCTGAATTGCAAGATGCTGGGGCCTGCGGGTGGCTGCTTTTGCGGAGGCGTGGTGGGTTCCTGTGGCTTCATACGAGGCGGATGGGAAGCAGAGCGTGGGATGATCCTGCGTGCAACCTTGGGCACTATGCTTTGATAGAGCTTGCCGTTGCAACCCGCATGGCTTCTGCCCACAATGCAGTCTCCTCCCGATGGCCACCGCGACCTATGCTCCCACTGTTGTGATCGACGATCTCTACCCCTGCCTGGAGGGCGGACGGTATCCCATCAAGCGTGTCGTTGAAGAACCTCTGGAGGTGTATGCGGACATTTTTAAGGATGGGCATGATGTGATCTCGGCGCTGCTCAAATGGCGCAAGGTCGGGGCCAAGCGCTGGTCCGAAGCGCCAATGATCGGTTTGCCAAATGACCGCTGGAAGGGCGTGTGTAGCTTCAGTGCCCCTGGCCGATGGGAGTATGCGGTGGAGGCATGGGCCGACACTTACAAGACCTGGAAGCATGCCTTTCATGCGCGCTGGAAGGGCAGCGATCCCGACCTGCCAATCGAAGCGCAGGAAGGTGTGCGGCTGCTGACCGAGGGCGCAAAGCGGGCGCGTGCATCGGGTGTGCAGGAGGTCGCTACACAGCTCGAGGACTGCGCCGATATGCTGGGCAAGGTGCCGCCCGAGGAGATCATGGAACTGCTGCAAAGTGCGGAGCTTCAGGCGCTGATGGACCAGTATCCAGATCGCGAGCTGTCCACGCAGTCGAAGGTGCTGGGCGTGATCGCCGAGCGCGAGCGAGCGCGGTTCTCCGCTTGGTATGAGTTTTTCCCACGCAATGCGGAGGGCCGTATGGACAAGCATAGCACCTTCCGTGACTGTGTGGCGCGGCTGGATGACGTGAAGGCGATGGGTTTCGATACGATCTACTTCCCGCCGATCCACCCGATCGGGGAGACGAATCGCAAGGGAAAGAACAACACGCTGACTACGGTGCCTGGCGATGTGGGATCTCCCTGGGCCATCGGTGCTTCAACAGGCGGACACAAGGATGTGGAGCCTGCGCTGGGCACAGTGGAAGATTTTGTGTGGCTGGTGCAGCAGGCGCAAGAGCGTGGCCTGGAGATCGCTCTCGATTTCGCCATCAACTGCTCCCCTGACCATCCGTATGTGAAGGATCATCCGGAGTGGTTTTATCAGCGGCCCGATGGTTCGATCCGCTATGCGGAAAACCCGCCGAAGAAGTATCAGGACATCTACCCGATCAACTTCCACTGCGCAGACTGGAAGAACCTATGGCGCGAGCTGATCAGCGTAGTGCTGTTCTGGGTGGATAACGGCGTGAAGGTCTTCCGCGTGGACA
>Ga0247831_1004942_pt1 | contig 17220 bp, 12 predicted proteins | sample LaCruzMarch2015__9_FD_192406 | JGI IMG/M metagenome (GOLD analysis project Ga0247831, IMG submission 192406) | Freshwater microbial communities from meromictic Lake La Cruz, Castile-La Mancha, Spain - LaCruzMarch2015_1m | ecosystem: Environmental > Aquatic > Freshwater > Lake | place: Spain... | reverse complement strand
TGCTGATATTTACAAGCAAATTGACTTGATGGAAAAAACCAAGTTTGATGTAACTGAGTTTAGAAAGAAAAAGGAAGAATTTTGGCCTTTTGCTTTTTTTGCTGCGCTGCTCTTGTGCATAGAATGGTTGTTAAGAAACACTTTAATGCGTTCAATCCCTTAAGCTATGTTTAAATTCGCCTATCCATTATTTTTATGGGGATTAGTTTTGCTACCTTTCTTCGCCATGCTCTTTGTATATAGAATGTCGTGGAAGAAAAAAGCGATTCAACGATTTGGTGAGCAAAAGTTGATGGACTTGCTCATGCCAGATAAATCGAATGCGCGAACTACCTGGAAATTTGTATTGCTTTTTATTGCTTATATATTGCTGATAGTTGGTCTGGCGAATCCTCAAATAGGAAGTAAATATGAAGAAGTAAAACGCCAAGGTGTAGATTTGATAATTGCGTTAGATGTTTCTAATAGTATGTTGGCGGAAGATATTCGGCCTAACAGATTAGATCGTGCGAAACAGGCCATCAGTAAGTTAATAGACAATTTACACGACGATAGATTAGGAATAGTAATTTTTGCAGGCGATGCTTATTTGCAATTGCCATTTACCTCTGATTATGCCGCAGCAAAATTGTTTTTGGCAACGGTCGATAATAGAAGCGTTCAAACACAGGGAACTGCAATTGGTGCAGCAATTAATACTGCCGTGAAGGCTTTGCCAAAAGGCGGAGTTAGGAATAAAGCCATTATTGTAATTTCTGATGGAGAAAATCATGAAGATGACGCCATTGAAGAAGCAAAAAGTGCCAAGCAATTAGGAATTTTTGTGCATACTTTGGGCATAGGTTCAGAAAGTGGAGCTCCAATTCCTGATATCAATGAAAATGGCGAAAAGCTTGGTTACAAGAAAGATGAAAATGGAACTACTGTAATAAGTAGAATGAATCCTCAAATGCTGAATGAAGTAGCAGCTGCCGGAGGTGGAAAATTTGTGCAATCTTCTACAAGCGATATTGGTTTGGAGGAATTATTTACCCAAATTAACGCCATGCAAAAGACTGATTTTGGTACAAAAACTTTTACAGATTATGAAGATCGTTTTCAATGGTTTTTAGGATTTGGTTTGTTAATTTTATTGCTCGAGTTTTTGATGAATGAGCGCAGAAGCGCCATTTCTAAAAAAGTGGATTTATTTGGAACTACTAAAAGAAATAAATGAAAAAATTAATTTTATTCCTCTTACTATTTCCGGTGCTTGCTGCATTTTCCCAACAAGATGGAGGGCATTTGCGCAAAGGAAATGAATTGTATAAAAAAGGGAAATTTAATGAAGCTGAAATTGAGTATAGAAAAGGCTTGGAAAAGAAACCTGATTCCTATGTTGGGAAGTACAACTTATCGAACGCCCTTTATAAACAGAAAAAATATAAAGAATCTTCTGTTATTATGGACAGTTTGATTCAGAAATCTAAAGACCCGAATCAACAAGCATCTGCTTATCATAACTTAGGAAATTCTTTATTGCAGGATAAAGCCTACGCTGAAAGTGCAGAAGCCTACAAAAAAGCCTTGAAATTGAAGCCAGATGCGGAAGATTCAAGATACAATTTGTCTTATGCTTTAAAAAAACTGCAACAACAACAGCAGCAACAGCAGCAAAAACAACAACAGAAAAATCAGAATAAAGACCAAGATAAAAAAGAGCAAAAAAAGGAACAGCAGAAAGACCAACAGAAAAAAGAGGAAAAGAAACAGAATCTTAATCAGGAAGATGCTGAGCGCATGTTAGATGCATTGAATAGAGATGAGAAAGAGTTAAGGAAGAAAACTGATAAAAAAGCAACAAAAGCTGGTCAGGCAGCAACAGGAAAAGATTGGTAATGGGCACAATTATGAAAAAATTACTTTTTTGTATTTCATTTGTTTTGATAATTCTTTCTGGGAAATCTCAGGAGATAAAATTTTCTGCGAATGTTTCTAGAAAGCAATTAGTTGTTGGGGAACGATTCCAATTACAATATTCTATTAATTCTTCAGCCTCAAGTTTCTCCGCACCCGACCTTTCTCAGTTTGATGTTTATTCAGGACCTAACCAAAGCACAAGTATTCAAATAGTAAATGGAAATTATGCGCAAGCACTTACATACTCCTTTATTTTAGCTCCTAAAAAGGAAGGTAAATTTACAATTGGCGCCGCCTCAATTATTGTTGGAAATGGAAGGGTAAAAAGTAATGCTGTAGATATTGAAGTTTTAAAAGGAAATGGAGCTAATAAACAACAAGGAGGAAATCAAGCTTCTCAAGGAGGAAATTCAGCAAAAGGAGGAGCTATTAATGCTGGTGATAACTTATTTATTAGGGCAATTGTAGATAAAAGCAAGGCCTATTTAGGAGAGCAAATCACCGTTACTTACAAGATATATTCAAAGTATAACCAAATCAGTTTTTCTGATTTGAAATTCCCAACGTTTAATGGTTATTATTCTGAAGAAATTAAGTCGATTAAAAATGATAAGCTGGTTACCGAAAGTTACAATGGAAGCAACTATTACACGGCAGAACTTAAGAAAACATTATTGTTCCCTCAAAAAAGTGGCAAATTGGAAGTTCCATCTTTAGATGCTACTTGCTTGGTAAGAGAAAAGGTACAATCCCAAAGTATTTTCGATCAATTTTTCGGCGGAAGCTACAGAGACGCAGAAGTTAAAGTAAGAAGCAAGTCTTTACAATTAGAAATTTTACCTCACCCCGCTTCGGGCAAACCTGCTGATTTTAATGGAGCCGTGGGAAATTTTTCTATCTCTTCAAAAACAGATAAAACCACGCTTAAAGCAGGCGATGCTGTAAATTATAAAATTACTTTAAGTGGAAAAGGCAATTTAAAACTATTAGAAAATTTGCCCATACAATTTCCTACAGAATTTGAAGTGTACGATCCTCAAGTAAACGATGAAATAAGTGTTACAGAGAGTGGAATGACTGGTAAAAGAACTTTCGAATACCTTATGATTCCTCGAGCTGGCGGAAGTTATGCTGTTGGACCTTTTACTTTTTCTTATTTTGACCCAAATAAAAAAGTTTATCAAACCATTACAATTCCTAAAATTCAATTGGAAGTTGAAAAAACTAGTGGAGATCAAATAGTTGTAAATAGGGGAGGTTCGCAAACTGGTGTTAAGAAATTGGCTTCTGATATTCGTTTTATTCATACAAGCAATCCTGACCTGAAACCTATTCAAAGCAACCATTTCTTTGGTTCCACGGGATTTTATTCCTTAATGTCTTTTCCTCCATTAGCGCTTATTGTTTTACTAATTGTGAGAAGGAGATCTGCCGAAAGGAATAATAATATTGGTACCTATCGAAGAAAAGAAGCTGGTTCGATGGCGCAGAAAAGGCTTAAAAAGGCAAAAGAATTATTGGTTGCTAATAACAAATTAGCATATTATGAAGAAGTTTATAAAGCTTTAAATGGTTATTTGAGCGATAAGCTTCAAATGCCGGTTGCAGAATTATCAAAAGATGCAATTAAGGCAAAGTTAGCGCAGCACCAAGTTCCGGAAGCAATTGTTCTGTCGCTTTTGAAAATTATCGACAGTTGTGAATTTGCCAGATACGCACCAGGAGGAACTTCAGAAATGGAAGATTTATATACTGAAACAATACAAGTTTTAAATAAAATTGATCAACAGTTAAAGGCATGAAATCTGTCTTTTTTATTCTTTTAGTTGCCTTATCTCCTTTTGCAAAAGCACTTTCTCCAGATGCAATTTTTGCAGATGCTAATAAAGCTTATACCGCCAATGATTTCAAGCAAGCAGTCCTTTTGTATGAGCAAGTGCTCAAAGAAAATAAGCTAGAATCTGCTATTTTGTATTACAACCTAGGGAATTCTTATTTTAAATTAACAGATTTTCCCAATGCAATTCTCAATTATCACCGAGCTTTGCGTTTAAATCCTGATGATGCCGACGTTCAAAATAACCTCAATCTTGCAAATGCTAAAATCCAAGACAGAATAGAACCTATTCCTGAATTGTTTTATTTCAGGTGGGCTAAGCAGCTAAGAAATGCTCTATCTACTGATGCTTGGGCAGTTTTTTTCTTATTGTTTTTTACATTCAGCGCCATAGGATGGATATTTTATATTATTGGCAACTCAATTGGAATTAAGAAAACAGGATTTTACCTGGGTCTCATCTTATCCTTTTTATCTTTATTTACCTTCGGAATGGCTTGGTCGGCCAAACAATACCAAGAAACAGTTAAAGAAGCAATTGTATTCTCAGGAAGCGTATCTGTAAAAAGTTCTCCTGCGGAAAGCGGCACCAGCCTTTTTGTTGTGCATGCTGGCACATTTGTAAGCATAACCGACCAAGTTGGCGACTGGGTAAAAGTTAAAATTCCTGATGGAAACGAAGGCTGGATATTAATGGCCGATTTGGAGGTGATTTGAATTTGTTTTTAATAGCCCATGGTTTAAACCATGGGCTATTAAAAAATGGTTTTTCAAATCATAACTTCAATCCCCCAAGCACACTTAAAATGCTTTTCAGGGCAAGCTTTAAATCCATGTAAACCACAAGGTCTGCAGCTTAATTTTTCTTTGGTTTGTAGAATAATACTATTGTCTGACATTGGACCGAACCCAAATTCAGGAATGGTGCTACAATAAATAGCTGTAACAGGCGCATTTACTGCCGAACATAAATGCATAGGAGCCGAATCGTTTACATAATTCATTTCACCCGTTTTAAATAAAGCAGCTGATTCTAATAGGCTTAATTTCCCGCAAAGATTCAAGGTATTTTTCCTATTTGACTTTTCTATTATTGCATCGCACAATGCTTTATCTGTTGGCGCTCCAGTTAAGTATATGGTATGTTTTTCTGAAATAGATACTATTAATTCTACCCATTTTTCGGCCGGCCATTGCTTGGTAAACCAAACCGATGCAGGCGCTAAGCAGATGTAGGGCTGCGCAGGTTCAAAATTTAGTTTTGGAGGATAAATTTTAGGTTGAATATTTCCCGTAATGGATAATGGCTGTAAAAGCGTCAAATTACGCGCACATTCGTGCAAACCATTGTTAATTTGATGCGGCAATTTATAAGTGAAAAATGCTGAAAATGGATTTTTATCGAATCCAATTTTAATTGTAGCTTTTGATAATACAGTGAACAGGCCTGCTGCCGCAAAACGTTGACAATTAACTACTACGCTGTATTGCGACTTTCTTAATTTTTTTAAAAGGGTGATTAAATTTCGATATTTATTTTCTTTTTTATTCCAGACAATTACCTCATTAATAAATGGATGGTTTTCAAAAAGTGATTCATTTCCTTTTCTAACAAGTACATCAATTTTTATAGAGGAAGAATGTTGATGAATAGCCTCAATAATTGGTGTTGCAAGAATTACATCTCCAATAAATGCAGTTTGAATCACTAAAACTTTCTGAATTTCCATGCTGGTTTTATACAGCTACTTGATGTTCACGCAAGGCATCATTCAAAGATGTTTTTAAATCGGTGCTTGCCTTACGTTTTCCTATAATCAAAGCGCATGGTACTTGATAATCGCCAGCTGCAAATGTTTTAGTGTAAGAACCAGGAATTACTACAGAACGCTCTGGAACCCTACCAACATAAGTTATTGGCTCCGCACCGCTTACATCTATAATTTTAGTGCTTTGAGTTAAAACTACATTTGCACCCAAAACAGCTTCTTTTTCTACATGTACACCTTCTACCACAATGCAGCGTGAACCTATAAAACATCCATCTTCAATTATCACTGGACTGGCTTGCACAGGTTCTAACACACCTCCAATTCCAACGCCTCCGCTTAGGTGAACGTTTTTACCAATTTGCGCACAAGAACCAACTGTGGCCCAGGTATCAACCATGGTACCTTCATCTACATATGCACCAATATTTACATAAGAAGGCATCAATATAACTCCAGGCGCAATAAAACTTCCATAACGTGCAACAGCATTTGGAACAACACGAACACCTAAAGCTTGATAGCCAGTTTTCAATAACATTTTATCGTGGTATTCAAATGGGCCAACTTCAATTACACGCATTTGTTGAATGGGAAAATAAAGAATCACAGCCTTTTTCACCCAATCGTTTACTTTCCAAGTATCTCCTGCTTTTTCGGCAACACGAATGCGTCCTTTATCCAACTCTTCTATTACTTGTCTTATAGTTTTTTGAATGCTTGCATCTTTAAGCATTTCACGGTTATTCCAGACTTCTTCTATTATTGTTTGCATGTAAAGTGATTTCTGCAAAAATAGTTTTATTGTCCTTACTTTTTCACAATACGGAATTCTGTTCTACGGTTTTCTTCTCTGCCTTTTTCTGTTGTATTGTCACCTTTGGGAATGGTTTCTCCATATCCTTTTGCTTGTAACCTTGTTATAACGATTCCTTTGGCAACAAGAAAATCAACAACGGATTTTGCTCTGTTTTCTGATAGAAGCATATTGGCTTGGTCGTTTCCAACATTATCAGTGTGTCCTCCAATTTCAATGACCAATGTTGGGTTTTTGGTTAGAAATTCAACCAGTTTATTCAATTCAACCTGTGACTCATTCTTCAACCCAAAAGAGCCTGTTTCGAAGAAAATATTTTTCAGAACAATTGATTGTCCTGTTTCTATTGGATTTAATTGAATGTCGACCTCAAAAACATCTGTTGGTTTTAAGGATTTACCTAATTTGTAATTTTCAGAATAGAACAAATAACCGGGGGCGCTCACGTTCAAGGCGTAATTGCTGCCTGCAGGTAAACTCAAAAGAAATTCTCCACTTTGTTTATCCGAACGACTCAAAGCCCTCGTTTCTCCTGTAGATAAATCAATAATTTCGAATGCGGCTTCTATAAAAGCAGCTGTTTTTTTATCCCGAACTTTTCCCCTTAAGAATGTTACTGGCTGAGGTTGTGCGACTTCGTACAAATCAAAATAGTACAAATCTCTTTTTCCCAATCCTTCAGTTCTGTCTGAACTAAAATATCCTTTTTTCCCATCAGCACTCACCACCATGTGAATTTCATCTGCTTTGGTATTTATTGGGTAACCTAAATTTATGGGTTTTGACCAGTTTCCATCTGCCTTTTTCTTACTGTAGAAAATATCTTTCCCGCCCATTCCTGGATGTCCGCTGGAAGTGAAATACAATGTTTTTCCATCAGGATGAAGAAAAGGACCATTTTCATCAAATTCGGTATTTAATGAATCACCCATATTTACTGGAATTTGCCATTGACCATTGGGAGTTTTTTTACTCATCCATAAATCAGCCTGTCCTTTTCCTCCAGCTCTGCTGCTTACAAAAACTAAAGTTTGGCCGTCCGCACTAATGGTAGGTTGTGCATCCCATTTTTCGGAGTTTACTCCTGCACCTAAATTAATTGGCATTGACCATCTGTTACCTTGTCGTTCCGAAACATACAAATCGCAAGAGCCAAGACCTTCTTTTCTTTCACATCCTGTAAAGAAAAAATATCTCCCATCAGGTGAAATACAATGTGCTCCTTCATTTCCATGTGTATTAATTGGGGGGGCTAAAGAAATAGCTTGTTTCCAGCCGTCTTTATCTTTTATACTCAAATAGAAATCTTCTTCAACTTGAGAACCTCCATTATCCGTTTCTCCATCTGCAGGTCGCATTCTGGTGTATATAAGTGTTTGTTCATCAACTGTTAATGATGGATGATATTCATTGTAAATAGAATTAATCTTTTCTCCCATATTGATAGGATTAAAAGGAACTGGATTTTTAAGCGCTACTATTGCAAACTTTGCATTTCCCAATCTTCTTTCGCCTTTTTTCTTCATTTCTGGGCTAATTTTAGGGAATTGAAGAAATTTTTTCAGGTTTGTAATTGCAGCTTCATATTGGTCTACTTGCATTTGAACGCCAGCCAAATTGTAATAAATGGGAGGGAATCGCTGAGGTTGAATTATAATAGCTTTGTTGAATGCATCAATAGACTCTTCTGACTTTTTTAAAATCTCACTCACATCCGCTAAAAGCATCCAAGCTTCAAAGAATTGAGGGTCTTCTTCAACTACCTTTTTTAAAATTTTATAAGCATCTTCGTCTTTTTTATATTCGTAGTTGTTCTTTGCATCCTCAAACCAATTGATAGCTTTTTTATTGGTGCTGCTGTATTTCGGAGGCTGAGCAATCACGAAAGAACTAACAAAAATTGATAACAATAAAGTAATTTTTGGGTGTAAACGAAGCTTAAAATTCATTGGAACAATGTAATTATCTTTTAATAAACAAAAAACCTCGTTAGGTATTGTTACTAACGAGGTTTTTAAAAATTTTGAATTGAAGTTAGTTTCGTTTTAGGGTCACAAATCCTTTTAGTTTTTCTCCATTGCTTACTTCTAAAACATAGTAGTAATCAGCATCTGGGTAATCTCCTCCATTCCAGTCATTGTTATAATCGGTTGAATTGAATATTTCTGATCCCCATCGGTTAAACACCATTAACTTAGAATCTGGAAATGCAGAAAGTCCTTTTACAACAAACAAATCATTGAACCCATCACCATTTGGAGTAAATGAATTTGGAACAGCTAAAATATTACTTACTGTATATTTGCGTGAAGCCGTATCTGTGCATCCTCCAGCATTTGTTACTGTTAATATTACAGTAATTTCTCCTTGCATTGTAAATGCATGCACAGGATTTTGAGCTGAAGATGATGTATTATTTTCGAACACCCAATTCCAACTAGAAATTTGTCCGATTGATTGATCTGAAAAAGAAACATTTACACCAGTAACACTTTCGCTTGCAGGAGTTGATGTGAATGCAGCAATTGGCCCAGTCACATTTATTGTAATAGAGTCCAAACTTGAACATCCATTAACGTCTGTAACAAGTAAGCTAAATAAACCTGCACCTAAAACATTAGTTTGAGATGTTGAATTATCGCTCCATAAATATGACTGAAGTCCAGCTGGACCTTCAATAGTTGCAGTTTCCCCTGTACATAATTCTAAATCATCTCCTAAACTGAAACTTGGATTAGGATTTACTGCAACTACTACAGATGCATTACTATCTGCATCACAGCCATTTAAAGTTGCAGAAACACTGTAATTTCCAGCTTCGGGAGCATTAATTATAATTGAAGCAGAAGTTGAAGTAAATCCGTTTGGACCAGTCCAATTATACGTTACTCCATTTTGATTGTTTGTGTTTAATGTTAAGATATCTCCTGCGCAAAGTGTCTCATCTCCTATTATTACAGGATTGTCTGGTAATGTAGAAAAAGTTAGTGAAACTGTATCTCTGGTTGTACATCCAATTTGATTCGTAATTGCTACTGAATAATCTCCACTTATATTTACATTAATGCTTGGAGTGATTTGATTAGTAGACCAAAGGATTGTAACATCTGGAATGTTTCCTACTGATAATGTTATGTCTTGACCTCCACATTCAGTTGAATCTGCAAATGCAAATTGAAAATTTGGTCCATTCTGAAATAAAATAGCTACACTGTCTGATAGTGAAGCGCAACCATTAACTACTACATAAGCCGAATAAAGTCCAGAAGGTGAGGCATTAGTATTTAAAAAATTGAAAGAGTCATTTGAACTGCTAATCGTATCATCTGGTGTAACCCAAAAGTAAGTAGCTCCAGTTAGCGAAGCAGTACTAAATGCTAAAGTATTTCCTGCGCATAATGAATCACTTGTTAGGTTTTGTCCATTTGTTAACAACACAGGTGTTGCTGGTCTAGTTGAAAAATTTAAGTCGATTGAATCTCTTCTTGAACAACCTCTATCGTTGGTAACTTCCACCCAGTAAGTTCCTGTTTGTGAAACATCTAACGTTTGATTTGCCGATCCATCTTGCCATTCATAAATATAATCATTGCCCACGCCTGCATCTAATGAAAGTGAAGCTTGGTCACAAAGTGTGTCTGACATTCCTAAATTTACGATTGGAGTTTGATAAATATTAAGTACTAATGTATCAAAGAAACTCTCACAACCTAAAATTGAGTAATAAGCTAAGTATTTTCCTTCATCTTCCATTATTACGCTATTTATTGGCAGTTGTTGTCCTGAAATAATTTGTAGTGAAGGTGTAATCCAAAAATAAGCAACTTGTGGCAAAGGACTCATGCTAAGTAACGTATTTTGACCAACACATAATGTATCAATACTTATAGATGCATCCAAGGGAGGAAATGTTGCAATTGGAGTTGGCGGTCTTGGAGTAGTGTAGATATCTATAGTATCTCTGGCTTTACACCCTTGAAAATCAGCAACTTCAACAATATATTCACCTTGTTCTGAAACTATAAAGAAAGGATTTGTAGAACCATCTTGCCATTCGTAAGTAAACACTCCATCTACACTTAACAAGAGCTGTGTTCCTACGCAAATAGTATCATCTGCAGCTTCAATATTAACTGGTGGTGCATAAAATTCTACTACAATAGTATCTGTAGCAGTGCATTGTTGACCACTGTTTACGCTTACCCAAAATGTTCCAGGTTCGAATACCACTAATTTTTGAGTGGTATCTCCTGTGCTCCAGAGGTATGAAGTTTTACCAGGCCCTGCATCTAGAATAGCAGAGTCTCCTAGACAAGCTGAGCGGGATGTTCCAAGGTTAAGGAAACTAAAATTGGTGAAATACCCATAATTACAGCTCGCACCTTGCTGATATGTAATACCCATGTGGAATAATTCAGCGCTAAAATTTGTAATTAAAGAACCTTGTCCAACAGGAATTTCGGCAGTTGTAAATGCTTTTCTACAAAATACATATTCTCCATTGGAACCTGTTACAGGTGCAAAATCTGCTGCTGTTATTAAACTTGGGTCACCGTTTAAAACAAAATTATTTTCGAAACCTGCTTTAATCGTAAGGTTCAGTTTAAAGTTAGCACTTCCTGTTCTTGTAAAACCTACTTGGTTAGAACCTGTGCATTCTAAAGATGGAATAATTGCACCAGCTATTTGGTCAGTTACCCCTGAAATATGCCAAACATATATTGGATTACTGCCTTCAATAAATCCGGAGGAATCAACGAATGAATAAATATATTGCTCACCTTCCATTAGTGTATCTACTGCAACAGGATTTCCATCTGCAAAAATGAAAGTAGAATCTTCTGTTGCTAATACATACACTTTATCAAATGGAGTGCTTAAATCCCCTTTCACTAGAACGTGACGAAGTCCGCATTTTGCAACTGAAATTAATTGGTCAGCTGCTAAGTCTGCACCACCATCGGTTGCCAAATTTAAATCTACCATATCGTCTTTTACTGTTACGGCAATTAATTTGGTTGATTCTATTTTGGTTCCAGCAGGTTTATTAATTCCTACTTGATTTAGAGCTTCGCAATAATAGGTTTGTCCTCTGTTTAGAAAGATTGTAAATGGAATCCCAGCTAGGTGATTTACAATATTAATAGATGGAGTAATTGTTACAAATGTAGAATCATCTGTTGCAACTATTGCAAATCCTGCTCTTGGAGATGGGATGTAAGGACTTCCACCTAAGCTAATATCATTTTCCCATAAAGTTTGAAATGGTGTGTAAAATTTTAGTCCATTTGCATTTTTTCCTTTTAACGCAACTAAATCTCTGTTAGCTGCAGCTCCAAGTTCATAATAAGCTGTAATTGGCGCTGTAGAGCGGATTAATATTCCTGTATTCATAACTGAATCCACAAATCGTGTTTCAATTTGATTTATCCAAGGTGTTAGGTTAATTGTTTGTGTAGCCGCTGCACCCAAATTCACTGTAATAGGGATAAAAGACAAATTTCCTGGTTGCCAAAGGGTAACCTGAGCAGGTTCATTTATTGAAGAAACAACCACTTGAATTGGCCTGTCTCTAAATGCCCCACCATTAATTTCTCCCTGTGTTCCTTGTGTAAGATCAGGTGGTGCAAACCAAAACTCCTGGTCAATTTGTGCAGTTAAATTTGTACCTAAAAAGGCAAATATTGCAATAATCAGTAAATGATAGCGCATAGTTTTATTCTTATGTGTGTGGTTTTGGCACTTACAAATGTGGTAATGTAAAATTTCAAACATATTCCAATTTTTCCAAGTCTTTTACTGTGTTAGTTTTAAAAAAGTTTCAACCCACCGTTCCTTGCACTTAATATTGAAATGCAAACAAAAAGTATTTTTTAAACTATTTTAATCAAATGTCCTTATATTTCTTGCACTTAAATATGTCCAAAACAATTAATTATAGAAATATAAACCCAAACTAAATTAGATATTAAGGTAAAATAAGAAATAGAATTTGAGTTTACTTATCAAAAACTAAAAGTTAATAAACACCCCAAATTTATTTAAGAAACTTTGCGGCCAATTTGCTTGAAACCGCTCATTAAAATAGCTAAATCATGCCCAATTTGGTAATCTTTAGCATACAATAAATTGCTTTGAGATTTCATTAATTTATCTGCTTCTATATGCAAATATGGATCTAATGGATTTAAAATCCCCTTTTTAATTTTAGGTAATACCATAATTTCTGCACTTAAATCATATCCTACCCAAGTTAATTTACTAGTAATAACTGATAAAATATTACTTATTACTTGCATCTTGTTGTTTAAAAATAAAATATAAAAAGGGATTAAAACTAAAAGTGAAACTGAAATTAAAATATCAAACAATCTCTTTTTCCTTTTATTTTCTGGTTTATCTATTGAATTTAATCCTACAGTATACAATTCCCCGCTTGTTTGGATTGAATTACTGCCGATGATAAATAATCTTTCAGGCGGTGCAATTTTATAATCCATTTCAGGATGATTTATTTTCATCATTTCATCCATAATTTCTGAAGAACTGATATCCTTCCCGCAAAAAATCACCTCATTAATATTAAATATTTCGACCATTTCCTTCAACCTGTTAATTGTACCCGTATATTCAGGAGATACAATTTCACGTGCATTAGGATGAACTATTCCTAAAAATGTAGTCTTTATTGGTGATTGATTGATTAATACACTTATTCTTTTCGCCTCTTCAATTTCACCTACAATTAACAGCCTTTTTAAGATGTTATTTTCTGGAAATACAGTTTTAAATTTAACGAAATTAAAACCTAAACGTAATAAAGTTGCAGCAATAGCAGCCCAACCAGCCCCAACTAATGTTAAAAATCTGGAATACCTATAAGCTTCATCTAATAAGCCATAAACAATTAAAATAATGATTGTTCCAAATACAATTCCTCTAATACTTTTTGAAATTTGCAATGGCTTGTCATATCCACCACTCAGCCAAGTACAAGTTACCCAGCATAAACAATATAATGGCACCGCTACCCACATAAACGAGTAAGGATAAAATACCCCACTTTTTGATGCCCAATAGGTTTTGAGTAAATACATTCCTAATATAAACAAAGCTGTTTCAGAAATCGGTAGCCAAATAGCCGATATCAAACGTTTTGCGATAGAAACAAATGCTCTTAAATAGACAGCAAGTTTTATTAATAATCTAAATATTCCTGCGTGTTTTTCTGAATAATGTTTCTCTGCAAAAATTATCATGGCCTGATAAAATATTTTAACATAATTCACACTACCCTTCTTGGTACTTTCGCCCCTGTAATGAATAATTCGTGTTTCAGGATGATAATAAATTGAATACCCAGCCTTTGTAATTCTGTAACTCAAATCAATGTCCTCGCCATACATAAAAAATGCCTCATCTAACAAACCGGCTTTTTGTAAGGCTGCGTTTCTTATAAACATAAACGCACCAGACAAGACTTCAATTTTGTTGGTTTCGTTTGCATCCAAAAAACCTAAATGATATCGACCGAATCTTTTAGACTTAGGAAAAAGTTTCGAAAAACCAAATATCTTGTAAAACGATACCTCCGGCGTGGGCAATCCTCTTTTCGATTCTGGTAAATAATTTCCCTTCCCATCTATTAATTTCACACCCATGGCTCCTGCATCTTTATGGCTGTCCATAAATGTAATACAAGTACGAAAAGTATCTTCTTCAACAACAGTATCTGGATTTAGAAGCAGTATATATTCTCCCGTTGCCAGTTTAATAGCTTGGTTATTAGCTTTCGAAAAACCTGGATTGTTTTTATTGGCAATTAATTTTACTTGTGGAAATTTGGATCTTACCATTTCCACAGAACTATCCACAGAGCTATTGTCTACCACAAATACTTCTCCTTCAATGCCATTCATCGATTGAAAAACCGATAATAAGCACTGCTCCAAAAAGTGAATCACATTATAATTAACAATAACTACCGAGAGCTTCATGCTATTTATTTATGGAATATGCATGTATTTATGCGTCTGCAATGATACCTGCCAGTTTGGGTTTTCCTTCACAAAATCTATTATTTCAGGAAGTATCTTTTCTGCCTTGCTCCATTCAGGCTGCAAGTACAATTTACAATCAGCGCTCACGTGTTGTGCATGCTCTTTAGCCCATTCAAAATCGGATTTGTTAAACACAATTACTTTCAATTCATTCGCAACGGCCAACATATCTTTGCGAGGTGCTTTAAATTTCTTTGGCGATAAACAAATCCAGTCAAAATTTCCACTCAGCGGATAAGCTCCCGAAGTTTCCAGAAAAATCTGTAAATTTTGCTGATGCAGTTCGGAGCACAATACATCTAAATTATACATCAAAGGCTCACCGCCAGTAATAACAATTGCCTTTGCAGTATATGAAGCTGCTCTTTCAACAATTTTTTTTGTTTCTGTAAGCGGATGTAAATACGCATCCCAACTTTCCTTTACATCACACCAATGGCAACCAACATCACATCCACCTAAACGAATAAAATAAGCTGCTTTTCCAGTATTAAATCCTTCGCCCTGAATGGTGTAAAAATCTTCCATCAAAGGTAAAAGTGTTCCTGCATCTATGGCTGATTGCTGCTGGGCGCTTAATTCTGCCATTTTAATTTTCTATATTTTTTAAATACGCTGTAAAGGTATTTTGCATCAATGCAGCTATTGTCATCAATCCAACACCACCCGGCACTGGAGTTATCCAGCTGCATTTTGGAGCAACATTTTTAAAGTCAACATCGCCTACAATTCTATAACCTTTTGGAGCCGAACTGTCGTCTAGTCTTGTAATTCCAACATCTATTACCACCGCACCTTCTTTTATATCTTCTGCAACTATACTTTCATGTTTTCCTAAAGCAGCCACCACAATGTCAGCTTGTTGAATAAAATTGCTGAGATTTTTTGTTTTACTATGGCACAAAGTTACTGTGCTGTTTCCAGGATTGGTATTCTTGCTCAGCAATAAACTCATGGGTGTACCAACTATATTGCTTCTGCCAATTATTACAGCATTTTTACCAGCAGTTTCAATGTTAAAATGTTCCAACAACATCATTATACCTTTTGGCGTAGCCGATACAAAGCCGGGTAAACCCAAAGCAAGATTTCCCATGTTTATTGGGTGAAACCCGTCTACATCTTTTTTCGGGTCAATGGCTAAGATTACTTTTTCAGCTGAAATGTGCGCTGGCAAAGGCAATTGCACAATTAATCCATCAATTGCAGTGTCTGCATTAATCTTTCGAACTTCTTCCAGCAACCTTTCTTCACTCACTTGTTCGTCAAACCTTATTAAGTTCGATAAAAATCCAATTTGCCCGCAGGTGCGAACTTTCGATGCAATGTACGTTTCACTTGCCCCGTCGCTTCCAACAAGTATTGCAGCCAAACATGGTTTTCTGAGACCTTTTTCTTGCAGTTTTTTTGCTGCTTCTTCCAACCTTGTTTTTACTGCTTCCGAAGCAATTTTCCCGTCAATTAATTGCATATAGTTATATTATCGGCGCATGCCTGGCATATTTTTCATCATTCCTTGCATAGCGGCAGGATTCGACATCATACGCATTACCTTGCGTGTTTCTTCAAATTGCTTCAAAAGTTTATTTACATCTTGTATAGTAGTTCCGCTCCCATCTGCAATCCGTTTTTTTCTATTCCCGTTTATTAATTCAGCATTTTCTCTTTCAGCATTTGTCATAGATTGAATTATGGCTTCAATGCTTTTAAAGGCATCATCGCTCACTTCCACATCTTTCATTGCCTTACCCATTCCTGGTATCATTCCCACTAAATCTTTAATATTTCCCATTTTCTTAATCTGCTGAATCTGGTCATAGAAATCATTAAAGCTGAAAGTGTTTTTAGCAATTTTCTTTTGTAATTTTCTTGCTTGCTCCTCATCAAAATTGTCCTGAGCACGCTCCACCAAAGAAACAATGTCGCCCATTCCCAAAATCCGGTCGGCCATTCTTTCAGGGTAGAAAACATCTATCGCTTCCATTTTTTCGCCCGTTCCCACAAACTTTATGGGTTTGGTAACCACCGAACGAATCGTTAATGCTGCACCACCGCGTGTATCACCATCTAATTTGGTCAATACAACGCCATCATAATTTATCTTTTCATTAAATGCTTTTGCAGTATTCACGGCATCTTGCCCAGTCATGGCATCTACCACAAACAATGTTTCCTGTGGTTGAATGGCGCGTTTCACAGCAGCAATTTCGTTCATCATCTGCTCATCAATCGCCAAACGACCAGCAGTATCTACAATTATTAAGTTTTTCCCCGTTGCTTTACCATGTGCAATGGCACGTTGTGCAATACTAACAGGGTCTTTGCTTTCTAAATCAGCAAAAACTTCTACACCAATTTGTTCACCCAAAACCTTTAACTGGTTTATCGCAGCAGGTCTGTAAACGTCGCCTGCAACCAACAAAACCTGCTTATTTTTCTTCGTTTTAAGGTAATTGGCAAGCTTCCCTGAGAAGGTAGTTTTACCAGAACCTTGCAAACCTGCAATCAATATCACACAAGGATTACCATTCGTTTCAATGTCTTTTTTCTCCCCGCCCATTAAGGCTGCCAATTCATCGCGGGTAATTTTCACCAATAGTTGTCCAGGAGAAATCGCTGTTAACACATTTTCACCAAGCGCTTTTTCTTTTACCTTGTCAGTAAATTCTTTGGCAATTTTATAATTTACATCCGCATCCAGAAGTGCCTTCCGCACCTCTTTCATCGTTTCGGCAACATTTATTTCGGTAATCTTACCTTGCCCTTTCAGGACTTTAAACGCACGGTCAAATTTTTCACTCAGGTTCTCAAACATAAATACATGCTTTTTTTAAGGAG
>Ga0247831_1004941_pt1 | contig 17221 bp, 13 predicted proteins | sample LaCruzMarch2015__9_FD_192406 | JGI IMG/M metagenome (GOLD analysis project Ga0247831, IMG submission 192406) | Freshwater microbial communities from meromictic Lake La Cruz, Castile-La Mancha, Spain - LaCruzMarch2015_1m | ecosystem: Environmental > Aquatic > Freshwater > Lake | place: Spain... | reverse complement strand
CCTATACAAGCCCCCGGCGTGAGCCGGGGGATCGGCGGCACGGAACAGAATCGCTCATGCGACGGCCTTATAGACCCGCCCAAACACAATCCCGCGGCGGGCGTCCCCGGCCTGACGCAACAACGCCGCCTCGACGCTCTCCGCAAAGCGGCATCCCAGCCCCGCCAGCCAGGTCTCATGCATCGACCGGTTCTTGTGATAGTTGTTTGGCAACAGCGTGACCTCGCGGCCAGCATGCAGCCCGGCGATCGCACAGTGCAGCCGATCGGTGATGATCCGCCGATAGCGGGCCGCCAAGCCCATGGCTTCGGCGGGCGCATGACAAAGAATGGCGGGATCACGGGCTAGGCGGAGCCGACGGCCTGTGCGCTCGTGGTCGCACCGCATCAGGATGCCGAGGTCCTGGACCGGCCGACTGGCCACCGGCCAGGACAGTCCGAGCGCGAGATCGGGAGCCAGCACGCCATCGGACCGCAGGCCAAGGCTCGCCCTCTCGCGTACGAACACCTCCGCAAACGGTCGATCCTCACGGTCGGTGAACGACTGCGGCAGGACGACCACGGGCGGCCCGAGCGACAGGGCCTGGGTGCGGAGCGCGTGGTTGTGAACCGATCGTTTCCCCATGCTGCCGCCGCCACCGAATACGATCACGTCGACCTCACCGGGATCGTCGAAACTCAACGGCCGCCAGCAGATGCCGTATTCACTGAACAGCTGCGTCATGGCCAGTTCGATCAGGGCGTCCCCGACGTGTCCCTGCGGTCTGACGTAGCCGACGCGTCTACCGACCAACGGCTGCATCACCAGGTCGAACGCATCGGGGCCCAGCAGCGCATGGCGGCTGGCCGCCTTCCAGCCCGTGCCGGCCGCGATCCGCAGGACGGTCGCCCCGGCCTTTGACCCGACTGGTGATCTTTCGCGAGGCACCACGCCCGTCGCGGCAGCGCGCGGACCAGCGTCGGATTCCTGTTGCCTCCCGTGCTTCATGAGGGCTCTATCGGCCGCAACGCCCGAGCCCTCAGGGCCACCCGGCGAAAGGAACGATCCGGCAGGCTGCCGCGGGGTTGCGTGTCGGGGGATCCGGGCCAGGCAGCGACCATGGCCACGGTGGGCAGACCGGGCGGCTCGGGCGAACTGCGCCAGGCTATCTGGCTTCATCCAAGCACCTGATACAAGCCTTGAACGCAAGCGATGGGATGCCCTGTTCCGTGCTGCCGATCCCCCGGCTTACGCCGAGGGCTTTTATGGGAAGCGTAAGCGACGGGATTCCCCGCCGGGCCTCATACAAGCCCTTGATACAAGCCTTGGGCGTGAGCGACGGGATTCCCCGCCACGCCCCGGTGCTCAGACGTAACAGACCGCCGGGGCAACCCCGTCGGCTGTTCAACGCGGTGGCGTCACCTCATCGACCGATCCAGCGAATACGGCATTCGGCTGATCATGCTGCCCGGTGTGGTCGATCAGGTAGCGTGCCTGAGCCTTGAGATCCTCCGGCACCCGCCATCGGTCAGGCGTCGCGGCCTGTGTTGCGACATTGAGAACGAGATACGGAGGGATCTCCTGGGCGGTCTCGCGGATCGGCACCGTTTTTGGATCGGTGCCCGAGAGAAGATCAGCGGCCAGGCGGCCCGCCACCAGGCCCACCTCGCGGAAGTTGAAGCCGACATCGAAAAGCGTTCCGCGGTCGGGTGCGCCCGGATTCACACTGAACACCGGGATGCCCGCCTTCGCGGCCGTGGCGATGACCGAGTCGACTGCGCTGATCACCGTCGTGTCGCCCGGCACGAAGATCGCCTCGGCCCCACGCGAGATCGTCGATTGTACGGCCTCGATGACGCCCGAGGAATTTTCAACCGGAGCCTCGAGCAGATCGATGCCGAGCGCCTTGCAGCTCGCTCTGGCCAACTCCATGAACCGGCGGGAATTACTTTCGGAGGGGTTATGCGCCACTCCCACGCGGGCCAGCGCGGGATTGAGCCGCCGCGCCACCCGAAACGTCGCATCCACCGGGGCGAGGCTGCCGTAGCCGACGAGGTGCGGTGGATGCACGAGCGGATCGGCGCGGTCGAGGCCGACACCCGCCGAAAAGGGATCGGCCACCGCGGCGAACACATGCTTGAGCCGTCCGCGGGTGTTGGCCGTCGCCACCGCCTGCAATGACGGGGTACTCGAGGTGAGCACGAGATCGAATGGCCCGCCGACGATCTCGCGGGCGATCGCATTGCCCTGCGCCATGTCACCCTCGGCGTTGTAGCGGCGGATCGTCACGGTTTTTCCATCGATCCAGCCACGCTCCCCGAGCCCGGCGATCATCCCCTCGACCGCATCCTCGAGCACCATCGAACTGGTCTGCTGGAGCACAGCGATCGCCGGCATGGAACGCTTTGCCGACTGCCTGTCGGTGAGCAGCAGGAGCGCCGACGCACCGGCCAACAGCGCGATGGTCGGCAGGGCACGCCGGAAAAATGGGACGAGGGTCGTGGGATTCATCGACGCCATGCTTTCTCTGCTCTCAATGCGGCCGTTCCCATCGTGCTAGACATACAGCTCAGCCAGCGAACGGGCGGCAGAGTCGTCGAGTTGATCGGCGGAACGCAGCCGATCGAAACGGTGGGCCAGATCGTCGGCTGCGAGCCTTCGCTTCGCGGCCCCCTGCACGTCGAGCGCGATCCGGCCCCGGTGCACCAGCAACAAGCGGTCGCCGAGCGTGGCCGCCTGCACGAGTGAGTGCGTCACCATCAACGCCGTGAGCTGGTGCTCGCGGACGAGCCTCGCGGTGGCCTGTACCACCCGGTCGGCAGCGGCCGGATCGAGCGCGGCGGTGTGCTCGTCAAGCAAGAGCAGTTCGGGCCGATGCCACGTTGCCATGATGAGCGTGACGATCTGACGCTGGCCTCCGGACAGCGAGCCGATCGGCTGGTCGAGCCGGGCGTCCAGACCGGGCACCACCGCCGCCAGACGTCTGGCCGCCTCGCCCCGGAGGCTGCCACTCGTGGCCCAGCCGAGCCCGGCACGCCGGCCACGGCAGGCGGCCACAGCGATGTTTTCCAGGACGGTCAGGCTTGCCGCCGTTCCGGCCCGTGGATCCTGAAACACACGGCCCAGGAGCCGGGCCCGCTGGTCTTCCCGCCAGCGGGTGATGTCGTGGCCGGCGACGTCGATGCGGCCGCCATCGAGACGGACGGTTCCCGCGATCGATCCCAACAGCGTGCTCTTGCCCGAGCCGTTCGTGCCGATGACCACGACGAACTGCCCGGTCGGCACGGTCAACGACACGCCATCCACCGCGCGGACGAGCGGTCCGCCCGGGGCGGAGAACGTCACAGTGGCGTTGTGGAGTTGGAGCATGTGGCTTGATCCGGCGGGGTATGCAATCGGGCGGTGTGGAGGGCTAACGGGCTGCAGGCACGTGCTGCCGCCGCACGAGCAGCCGGGGGGCGACCAGCGCCGTGAGCACAACGATCGCCGTCGTAAACTTCAGCCAGTCGGGATTGAGGCCGGCCCGGAGCGCGGCCGCGACGAGCAGTCGAAACGTCACGCTGCCGGCGAGCGTCGCCACGAGCGCCCCGCCCAGCCGCACGGGCCCCACGAGGGCGGCGCCCAGAAACACGCTCGCCATGCCCCAGACGACCATCCCGATCCCCATCTGCACGTCGGCGAAGCCCTGATACTGCGCGACGACCGCTCCAGAGAGCGCCGTGAGAGAATTGGCGATCGCAAGCCCGGCCACCGTCAGCAGCCCTGTATTGCGGCCGAGCGCCCGGGCCATGGTGGGCGTGTCGCCGCCGGCCCGCATGGCCGTGCCCAGCCGCGTGCGGAAGAAAAGATAGAGCAGGACCACCGCCGCGACCGCCGCCAGCAGCACGAAGCCCAGCCGGGCCGCCTCGCCCGCCGCGGCGTCAGCGAATCCGACCAGTCGTGCCAACGGCAGCAGTGCCTTCTCGGCACGGTCGAGAAGCGTCGTCACGCCTGAGAGGGGCACGTTGCTGCGGCCGAGCACCACGAGGTTCACGCTCGCCAGCGCCGTCGTCATGAGGATGCCCGCGAGCAACGGTTCGATGCCGAGGATGGCATGCAGCATGCCGGTGCATGCCCCGGCCGCGGCGCCGGCCAGCATGCCGCCGAGCGTCGCCAGCACCGGATCCACACCCGCCACCAGCAGCACCGTGGCGACGACGGCGCCAAGCGTGAAGGAGCCGTCGGTGGTGATGTCGGGGAACGAAAAGAGCTTGTAGCTGACAAACACTCCGAGCGCCACGAAACCGAGCGCCAGTCCAAACGTCCAGGTGGAGAGCAGTGTGATCATGCGTCGCCTTCCACCGCGAGTTTCGGCACGGAGCGTGAGGACGCGGCGACCGCCAGCGGGGCAAACCAGCAACAGCCACGGACAAGCTCCGATTGGCCGCTGCCGAGCACCGGCTGCGGATCACCGAGCAGATGCATCACCGCCAGCGGTTCGGACGCGGCAAGATCAGCGACCGTGGCGGCCAGGTCCACGGCGCCGCGTTTGAGCGGCCGTAGGGGGAAGATGGCGGCATGGGCATGCCCTGAGGTGCCGTCAGGACCGAGCGGCCGCACGAACTCGGCCAGCGGGCCGGCAGGATGGCCGCGCGTGACCACTCCGACGATCAAGGCGGTCTGTCGGGCATGCACGGGCTCACGGGAAAAACTCAGCCACCGGGCAGCCACGGCGGGATCACGACTGCGGGGATGATCGACAGCGGTCGCCTCGGCCAGCGGCCGGATCAATTCGACGCCCACGATGCCGTGCACCTCGGCGACCACCACCAAGCCCAGGCACTCGGCCTGTGTCCGTTCGAGCAGTGCCGCCGCGAGTTCGTCAAATCGTACGGCCGGTTCGTCGTCGGCCGGCTCGAAGCCGGTTCGGCCGCGCGGCAAACCCTCCCAGAAGAGTCCTGACGCCAGCCGCACTGTGGGCACATGGCTCCCTTCGCTCAGGCTGTAGTCCACCGTCGCAAAGGGATGTGGCGGGCGGTGGAACACGGCCCCGCCGGCCGCCAGCATTTCACCGGCAATGGAGGCGAGCGACGAGTCATCGGCAAGGGCCGCCAGCCCGAGGCCGAAGGCATGCCGGGGCACGGGCCGGGACGTTGTTGCCTGCAGACGGCCCACCAGGGCGTCGTCAGGCGAACCGACGACTTCCCCCGATAGCCCGCCGCTTCCGGGCGGCTCCAGTCCGACCAAGAGGATCCTTCCTTCGCGAATCTCCAGCGGACCAGTCGCGACCGCGGCCGCGAGAGCCTCACCCGGCGGGGTCGGGCCACGGCCAGCCGTTGCCTGCGGCTCCCTGAGAATCGGGGCCAGCCGCGTCAGTTCGAGCACGCGTGCCACCGAGTCGCTCGCGGCGCCGATCAGGCACTTCCCACCGGCGGTCTTGGCGGCACGATGGACGTTGAAGAGCACGCGGATCCCGGCAGAACTCAGGAAGCTCACGCCCGAGCAGTCGAGCCGGATGGCATGCCGGCCGCGCCGCAACTCCTCGGCGACGGCATGCTCCAGTTCCACGCCCGATTCCGCATCGATCCGGCCGCTCACGGCGAGTTCAACGACAGCCTCGCCGGACATGTCCGGGGCATTCTCGCGACGCTCGATGCTGATATCCATGCAAGCCGCTCAGGCTGTCGTTGCGAAAAATGGCGCCGGTCAAAATATGGCGAGGCCATATAGTAGCGGTTCACCGAAAGGGGCATGCATGGACACCATCTGGATTCTGCTGGCTACCGCGGCCGGCAGTTGCATCGCGCTGCAGGCGGCCGCCAACGGCTCGCTGCGCACAAACCTCAACGACCCCCGTTACGCCGCATTTTTCTCGATCTGCGGCACGATCGTGACAGCCGTGCTCGTCATGCTGGTGCTGCGGCCACACCCGCCCACGGTCGCGGCCATGCGGGCAACGCCGTGGTGGAACTGGATCGGTGGCCCGTTGGGCGCTCTCATCGTGCTGTCGGGCGCCGCCCTTGCCCCCAAGCTCGGAGCGGCCGCCTTCATCGCGGCTGTGGTGGCCGGGCAGTTGATCTGCTCGCTCACGCTCGATCACTTCGGCCTGATGAACCTGCCGCAGCAGGGCCTCACCGTTGGACGTGCCATCGGCGCAGCGATGGTGTTCGCCGGCGTCCTGCTCGTAAAATACTGGTAGCGGGAGAGCGTCCGCTTACTGGCCGACGACGGCGGGAAAGCCGGCGGCGACGAGAGCCGGGTAGCCGGGCTTCAGCGGCCGTACGTCGTAGCCGAGCGGTCTGAGCATTGCCGCCGCTTCGAGGCAGCGGCCACCCGCCAGACAGTGAACGTAGATGACCTTGGTCTTCGGGAGCAGTTTGGCGAGGGCGTCGGGTTTCACGCCCTGCTCAAGTACTGACAGCGGCAGCGACCGCGCGCCCGACAGATGGCCCGCGTTCCACTCGTCAGGTTCGCGGACATCGACGAGCACGGCTTTCTGATCTGCGACGGCCTGCTGCACGGCAGCGAGCGAATCCTGCGTGTAGTCGGCGGCGACCGTGAAGCCACCGCTGCTGCCGGCTCCGACGAGCAGCAGGGCCATCGCGACAGCCCGGCAGTTGCGATCGAAAAAGCGACTCGAGAACATCGTGGTCATCCTGGTCATCGTTGTCATCACAGCAGCACCTCCTTGGCTTCAGTCTTGGGCTTCAGTCACAGGCTCACCGCCACCTTGACGGACAGAGAGATTCTATGCCACCGGAGCCGATTGATGCAGGCCAACGCCAGGCAGGGCGGGCCGCTTATTCCAGCTCCCCCCACCGCCGAAACGCCGCTGCCAGCCGGGTTTCGCACTCTTTGAGCAGTCGCTGCGTGGCCGCGATCTCGTCAGCCGGCTGCTTGTAGAAAGACGGGGCGGCGACCTGCTCGTGGAAGGCGGCGATCTCGGTCTCCAGCTTCTCGATGGTCGCGGGCAGGAGTTCGAGTTCACGCTGCTCCTTGTAAGACCGTCGCTTCGGCGCGGCGGCTACAGCTTCCCGCGGGGCACACAAGGGCGACGCGGTGCGTGGCGATTCAGATGCCTTCGGTCTGGCCGCCGGACGCTGCCGCAGCCAGTCGTCATAGCCGCCGACATATTCGCGAACACCGCCCTCCTCATACGCGATCACGCTCGTCGCCACGTTGTTGAGAAACTCCCGGTCATGGCTCACCATGAGGATCGTCCCCGCAAACTCCACCAGCCGCTGCTCGAGGAGTTCGAGTGTCTCGGCATCGAGATCGTTGGTCGGCTCGTCGAGCACGATCACGTTGGCAGGCTGCGTGAAGAGTTTTGCCAGCAGCACCCTGTGGCGTTCGCCGCCTGACAGAAACCGCACCTCTGTTCGGGCCCGCTCGGGTGAGAAGAGGAAGTCCTGAAGATAGCCGATGATATGACGGGGGCGGCCGCCGATCGTGACGGTGTTGTTCCCACCCGCGACATTGTCGGCGATCGATTTGTCGCCGTCGAGCTGACCGCGGAGCTGGTCGAAGTAGGCCACGGCCACCTGCGTGCCCAGCTTGACGGTGCCGCGGTCGGGGGCGAGCTGCCCGAGCAACAGACGCAGGAGCGTGGTCTTTCCCGCTCCGTTGGGCCCGATGATGCCCACCTTGTCACCGCGGAGAATCTCGGTGGAGAAATCGGCGAGGATCGGCCGGCCGCCGTAGCTGAACGACAGCTTCTCGACCGCACAGACGAGATTGCCGCTCCGCGCGGCTTCCTGGATCACCAGCCGCGCCTGCCCGACCTGCTCCCGCCGGCGGCTGCGGTCGAGCCGCATCGCCTCGAGCGACCGCACGCGGCCCTCGTTTCGGGTGCGGCGGGCCTTGACCCCCTGCCGGATCCAGACCTCCTCTTCGGCCAGCCGCTTGTCGAACAGCGCGTTCTGCTTCTCCTCGGCGGCCAGGGCGTCGGCCTTCCTGGCCAGGAAGGTGTCGTAGTCGCACGACCAGTCGAAGAGCTTGCCGCGATCGATCTCCCAGATCCGTGTCGCTAGTGCGCGGAGAAAGGCCCGGTCGTGGGTCACAAACACCAGCGTTCCCGGCCATCCGGCGAGGAATTCCTCCAGCCAGTCGATCGCAGCCAGATCGAGATGGTTGGTCGGTTCGTCGAGGAGCAGCAGGGCGGGCTCGGTGACCAGTTCGCGGGCCAGCAGCGTCCGCCGCAGGAGCCCCGCCGACATCGCCGCCACATCGGCATCGGCGTCGATCTGCATGCGGGAGAGCGTCTGCCGCGTCCGCTCGTCGGCCTCCCAGTCTTCGAGTTCGTGGGTTGCGACGAGGCCTTCCAGAGCCTGCCGCACCAGGCCGAAGGCATCTCCTTTGAGTTCCTGCGGCACCTCCTGCGAGAGGTATGCCACGCGGGTGCCAGGCGTCACGGTGCAACGCCCCTGATCCGGCTGCTCGTGCCCGGCGATCATCTTCAGGAGGGTCGTCTTGCCGCAGCCGTTGCGGCCCAGCAGGCCGATCCGCTGCCCGCTCTCGATCTGCCGGGTGACGCCGTCGAGGAGTGGCGGCCCGCGATAGGCGATCGTCAGGTCATCGAGATGAACAAGGGCCATGCGGTCAGGCGGGCAAAGGGTGCGGAAAAGCTCTGAGCCTACCGGAAATCGACTTCTACGGCAGTATTTCTTGCATTCAGGGGCGTTGAAATTACGATCGAAGTCATCCCGTAGGCCCGCCAGAACCACTAGCAGTTCGCCCTTTTCATGCAGTCTCTGCCCGTCCAAAGCAATACAACCAGTGCCTGGGCCGACTGGCAGCGGGGTACCGTGGACGTGCGGTTCTGGTGGACTCTGGCCCGCAAGGACATTCTCGACCGCTACCGGCGGTCAATCCTCGGCCCGATCTGGCTGACCATCAGCACGTCGATCGCCTTCATGGGGATGGGGCCGCTCTACGCGACACTGTTCAACGTGCCGCTGAACAAGTTTTTCCCGCACCTCGCCCTCGGCGTGATTTTCTGGACATTTATCAACGGCACGATCAACGACTCGTGCCTGTGCTTCGTCACCGCAGCCTCCTACCTCAAATATCGCCCCTACCCGTTGAGCGTTTTCATCTGGCGGACGCTGGCCCGGAACACGATCCAACTGCTGCACCAACTGCCGGTTTTTCTGCCAATCGCCTACCTGACCGGCATCATCCCCTCTTGGCAGCACCTTCTGGTCGTGCCGGGCCTGATTCTTTTGATCGTGATCCTGCATGCCATGGCCTTCATCGCGGCGATCACCTGCGCAAGATTTCGTGACGTGCCGCAGCTCGTCGCAGCGATTTTACAGATGGTCGTCTTTATGACGCCGGTGCTCTGGCTGCCGGAAAGCCTGCCCAAACGGGCCCAGGCGCTCGTCAACTACAATCCGTTCGCCCAGATGATCGACGTTGTCCGATTGCCGCTGCTTGGACAATGCCCGACCCCGAAAACGTACTGTGTGCTTCTGGTCTGGGCGGCGTTCTGCTGTTGTTTTGCCGCCTTCCTGTTCACCACCTGCCGCCGCCGGCTCATCTACTGGCTCTGAACTCAATGCCGCGGCTCTCCCTGCAGAACGTCTCCGTCGATTTTCCAGTCTTCGGCTCCCATGCGGGCTCGCTGAAACGGGTGCTCGTGGCCTCGGTTACAGGCGGTGCGATCAGCAAGGAAACCGGCGTGACGATGATTCACGCGCTGGATGGGATTTCGCTGGAGCTCCACAGCGGAGATCGGCTGGGGATCACCGGCCACAACGGTGCCGGCAAATCGACGCTGCTCCGCGCGTTGGCCGGCGTCTACCCGCCCACGCAAGGGCACTATCGTTGCGAGGGCACGATTTCCAGTCTCATCGAGCCGACGCTTGGCATCGAGCCCGAGTTCACCGGCTATGAAAATATCGCCCTGCGGGGTGTGATCATGGGGGTCAGCGCTCGGGAGATGGAGTCGCTCACCCCGGCGATCGCCGATTTCTGCGAACTGGGGGATTTCCTCAACATGCCGGTGCGAACCTATTCCACCGGGATGCTGATGCGACTGGCGTTCGCGATCACGACAACCGTCAGAGCCGACATCCTTTTGATGGATGAATGGCTGTCGGTCGGTGATGCCGAGTTCCAGTCGAAGTCGGCAGACCGGATGCAGGAGGTTGTTCAAAACGCTGGCATTCTCGTGCTGGCTTCCCACTCGCCGGCACTCATCAAGCGGGAATGCAACCGGGTGATCGAACTCGCGCATGGCAAAATCGTGCGTGACGAGCCTCTGTAGAGCAGCCAGCCCTCTGTTTCACACGAAGTCTGGGACGGCATTCGTATCCACCCGGGCTGGTGGGGCCGTGCTGGCGGGAGTTGAAAGCAGGGGCTGGAAGTTGGGTGGTGCCGGCTGTGCCGGTTACAGACTCTGGGAATCCTGAACCGTCGAAACCTGGCCGTCCGATTGCTTGACTGGCACGGGCCGCAAACTAGGTTCAAGGTGGGCCTGCGTCTCGGACCCACATTCCGCACCACGGCAGACCGCTGCCGGTGGTGCAGCGTCACCTTTTTCCCGCAACCGCCCCTCCGCTCCTCGACTCATCCATCCCATGCCAACATCGAAACCCCGCCTTGCCGTCATCAGCACCTACGACGACCTCTGCGGCATCGCCGGCTACACCAAGCCGATCGTCAAACTCCTCGAAGAGTATTTTGACGTCACCGTCTTCGATCTCGATCAGTTCATCTTCAAGAACAAATCCCCCACCGTCCAGCGGCTGGCCGATCGGGAGCTGATGGCCTTCTGCAAGACGCTGCATCAATACGATTCAGTGAACCTGCAGCTCGAGCACGGCACGCTGGGAAACACCGCCCGGACAATCTCACGGCGTCTCAGGCTGATCGTTCGGAGTTCGCCGAACATCACAATCACCTTCCACACGATGCTGACCGATTTCTCGACCCCCGGCCTCACCTTCCTGCGGGAATGCATCCGCGGCCGGCCGGCAAAAGGGTTTGCCGATTATCGCAAGGCAAAACATGACAACCTCCTCGCCGGGAGCTTCTATCGATTCCTGCGGCGGCAGCAGCGGTCGCGACGGATTTCGTTGATCGTCCACACCCGCCGCGACGCCCGGCTGCTGAAGGTGCTCTATGGCCTGAAGAACGTCCACGATCATCCGCTGGCTTCGCTGACCGCCGCCCATGCCAGGGAGGTGCTCTCCTCCGCAACCCGGGACAACTTTCCCGCCCTCCGCGGGCTCCCGCCGGGATCGGTCGTGCTCGGCTGTTTCGGATTTCTTTCCCGCTACAAGGGCGTCGACACGGCTCTCAGGGCGATGCAGCTGCTTCCGGAGAACTACCATCTCGCGATCTTCGGAGCCACGCATCCCAACACCATTCTCGAGCAGGCTACGGTCGATCCATTCGTGAAGAAGCTGATGCGACTGGTCAATCCTGAGCGGACGATGCTCGATGCGGCGAATGGCAAGCGCACGAGTCTCACCCTCAGTGGCAATGATCTGACGCATCTGGTGGAGTCGCCCCATCCCACGAATCTCACCCATCGGGTGCACTTCATGGGGGCCCTGAACGACGCCGACTTCCCGTCCGCCATGGCCGTGTGTGACACCGTTCTGTTGCCCTATCTCGAGGTCGGGCAGTCGTCCTCAGGGCCGCTCAACTGGGCCATCGCCCTCGGTAAGCACATCCTCGCCTCCCGGAACAAGACATTCCTGCAGGCCCTGCGTTATTTCCCGGGTCGCTTCCGTACGTTCGACATCGGCAACTACGTCGAACTCGCCGAAGTCGCGGCCGTGGAATCCCACTCCGGCGATCCGCGGAAGCAGCAGTTTCCGTTTCCGGAAAACTACAGCACCGAAACAAACATTGAGCTCTATCGCTCATTGTTGCTGCCCGACCGTCCTCTCCGCGACGCATCGCGAAATGGCCGGGCTGACGAGGATATCGTGCGACTGCCGGCTCGCAGGATGGCGACTCGGGAAACCATCGGTGGACCGACCGACGGCTGACCCCTTTTCGTGTGAACCTGCAGGAGTCTCCAACCGTGTGTCCGTCGGCCTCGCCACGCCCTCTCACTCATCTTCCGCCCGCACAGTGGGCGGGGCATGCAACTGGCAGGCGGTTGATTTTTCTGCATATCCCGAAGACGGCCGGCACGGCCGTGGCTTCGGTCCTCACGCAGTGGTTCGGCGTGGATGAGATCATGCCGTGCTCCCTGGCGGCCGTGCGGGCGGGCAGCCATCCTGTAAACGTGATGGCATCGCGACGGTTTCGGCTCTTCGGCATCGGCATGCACCTCGACCATGATCAGGTCGCCGCGATCCGGCATGCGTTGCGGGGCGAAGAACGACCGTTCGTGTTCACCCTCCTTCGCGAGCCTCGGGCGCGACTGATCAGTCAATACCAGCACTGGCAGCGAACCGATGACGCCAGCCTGACGAGCGTGGATGCACCAACTCGCGAGGCCTATCTTACGGCCCGTCAACTGACACTCGGCGACTTTCTCAACCAGAACAATCCGTTCGTCATCGAGCACTTTCGCAACTATCAGGCTCGACTGCTCGCGGGATTTGCGACGTGCCTCAAAATGCCTGACGGCGAGGTTCTCGAGGCCGCTCTCGCCAACATCGCCGACTACGATCTCGTGGGCACCACATCGCAGTGCGACCACGTCCTGGCATCGGTGGCAGACGCCTATGGGTGGGCGACTCCGGGCCCTCTCCAAGCGGTCAATGTCTCGCCCACCCGCACCCCGCCGCAGTACGACGACGCCACCGAGGCGGCCATCGCCGAATACACGGCATTGGATGCAGCATTGTGGCAGCAACTGCATGCAGAACCTACGCCTGCCCCCAAGCGAACGCTTTCGTGTTACTACGAAGTGGACCCAGGGATTCCGCACTCGCTGCTCGGAGACGGACACACGCGATTCGATATGCGGCAGCAACTCGACGGGAGCGGCTGGCATGTTCGTGAAGGCGACGTGTCACAGGTGCGCTGGACTGGTCCAGGTCCCCGGAGCGTGATCCGACTGTCGGCTCCGCGTTCGCGGCACCTCGCCGTCTCGATCCAGGTGATATGTGCTCTCGACTGGGCAATGGTAGACGGGCTGACGCTGACGCTCGACGGCCAGCCACCAGTGGCCGCCCTCGGGCGGGCGGAACGCGACGGGTATCCAACGATTGAGGCGGAGTTTTTACTCCCAGACGCATCCCATGAACGGCGGGAGCTGGTGATTGAAGTGCCCTTCACTCGCTCGCACGCAGAGATCGAACCAGCTTCGCACGACGATCGGCAGAAGGGGCTGGCGATAGGCGAAATCGTTGTATCGGCGCGGGGGGCCTCCCCTCCGGCGACGTTGGGAGAGCTCATCTGGCCGGGCGAGTCGTGGTCAGCCCAGCCAACCCCACAACTCCCCGAACTTCTCGCCGCCCGCGGGGCCGCCGCTCATCAAGAGGGCGATGACCTCGATCTACCGCTCCTGTCTGCAATGCTTGATTTGATAGCTCCCCGGCATGTGATGGCCAACCCCTACACCCGGTCACTCGCACGAGGAACGCCTGCCAGGTCGCGGCGGGAGCGCATTGCCATTGTCGTCACCCCCTGCACGCTGTTTGATCAAGGCGCGACGGCAGCGACCTGTGCGGCCCGCCACGAAGAAACCGTCCTGCTGCTGGCGATGGCAGAGGATCCACGGCTGCGGGCCCTTGCCACAAACCCGCTGCTCGTGCCACACCTCCACATGGTCGGCTGCACCGGCGGGCTCTTGATCGCCAGTCTTGGCGGAATGCAGCGAGCGGGCGGAGTGAAGCTGATGGAGGGCTTCCTCTGGCTGCTTGAACGCATTGGCGCCACGACACCTGAAAAGCTGGCCATGCCGCTGAATGCCATGGATCGGCTTCACGTCGGCCTCCAACTCCGGCTAACGCTGGCAGCGGTCGTCGCGGCCGCCGCCGATGCCCCCGAGCAGGAGCTGCGATCCGCCATCCTGGCGACGCTGCTACCGGAGGATGCAACGCCGCCGTCCCTTGCGAACGCGCGGTCGAAGCTTTCATCGCTGCGGGTGCGGGGCGACACGCTCCTCGAACTGGTCGATCCCGACCTGCTGGACTCGCTGGATCAATCGATCTCGCTGGCCGAAACGGCGGGCGACGACGTCGACACGGCATGCCCCTCGATTCTCGCCGCCCACGAGACGGCTTTCCGGCTCCTCGGCATGCTCGCCGGCTGGCGGGACTGGGGGCTCAAGACCAACGCGACTGCAGCTCTGGCCTGGCAGCTTGCCGCCGCCAGAAGGGCGACCCACCTGCTCTCCGACGCCCAACGGCAACTGGCGGCGCGGGTCTTGCGGATGAACGTGAGCCGCGACGTCGGGATGCTCCGACCGAAGCCACTCAAGCCGTGGAGTGAGTACCGCGATTTTCAGACGCTCGAGGCCAGCCGTCCTGAATCAGCCAGCACCGATACCGTCATCGGTTCCCGTCTCGGTGAGCTGCGTGGGGAGTCGGCCCAGCATCTGGAGTTTGCGGCCCGTGTGCAGACGGTGGAGGAGACGCTGCGGCGGCTCGGGGAACAATTTCCAAATGATGAGATCGTCTGGGTGGATACCGGCTGCGGAAACGGCCGGCTCCTCGCCGCAGTGGAACCACCGCAAAACATCCGCAGTCGACGCCGCTTCATCGGCATCGACTCAAGCCCAGCAGCCATTGAGGCCGCCCGCGTGGCCGCCGCCGCGGTAGGGCGTTCGCACTGCCGTTTCGAGGCCGGCGACATGATCGATACAGGGCTGTTGGCCGGTGGGGGGAGAATCCATCTGATCACAGCGTTTTCTGTTTTGGAGCAGTGCGCCGACCCATTGGCCGTGCTCAAGTCTTGGCGCATTCCGCAGCCCGCCTGCCTGCTGGTCGGTCCGGCCCGCGCGGAGCCTCAGGGGCTGCTCCCCTCCCCGATGGACCTCTGGACTTGGGACGCGGCGGGCTTTTCCCAGATGGCCGCCGAGGCGGGTTTCGAGCCGCTGAAATTTGATCGTATCCGCACTGGGCCCGCGGCGACTGCCGGCTCCTCCCAGCCGTACCTGTATTTGACTCCCCGGGCGACCCAATCACACTCTCGATTCGGGGGCCCGGTCCGTTTGGAACAACCGAGCCCTCCCTCTCCTCAAACCCTTCCCTTGCAAGCCACAGATATTCCCTCCCTGGTGCCAGCCCTACCTGCTGCAGCCCCTTTAACACCCCCTCCTTCTGTTTCCTTTGGAGCCCCCGCGATGATCGCCGCCACGCCCTCCCCCCGTTTGACTGATGCCGAATTCTTTGCCCGGCACTATTCCCGGCTCAGCGGCTGGCTGAACGCATTCGCACATGCTCGCCATCGCGCCACGAAATCCGCCGACAATGCGGCCGCCCTCGCGGAACTGGTGGCACTGAGCAACCGCATCGCGGCGGAAGGCCTGACCATCGTCTCCGGCACTCCCGCCAGTGGCGAGTCTGCCAGCGTTCGGGAGTTTTTCGGGATCGCTGCCCGGCTGCGTGACGAGCTGCGGCAATCGCCCACAGCCGCCCACGTGGCCGCCGGTGATGAGCTCGAGAAGCATCTGGATTATTTCCATCACAACATCCCCGACGCTGCCCTCGACACAGCGATTCAATCCGAGCCGGCCTCGATCTATGTCCGCGAGTGCGTGGCCAACTGCATCCACGTGCTCACCGACCGAGTGTTCAACGGCTACCAGTGGTCGTGCCCCGACCCCCGGAAGGTCACGGACTTCTTCGACACGACCGCGGCTGAAGCGGAGATCACCCCGGCGGCCCGAACGCTGATGACGGCCGTGACGGCGCTTGAGGGCTGGTGCTCACCACAGAAGTCGCTGCTGCTCTACTCGCTGGCCCGGGCTCACAAGCCACAGACCGTCGTCGAGATTGGCATCTACGGGGGCCGCTCGATCGTGCCGATCGCGGCGGCACTCAAGGACAACGGCGTTGGACAGGTCTACGGCATCGAGACGTGGTCCGGATCCGCCGCCGTGAGCTACCGCACGAACATCGCCAACGACTTCTGGTGGCAGAACATCGACTTTCCGAAGCTGAAGGGCGACTTCCTGCAGTTCGTCGTGCAGTATCAGTTGCAGGATACGATCCGGGTTGTCGAGGCGGCATCGGACAGGTGCGGCGGTCTATTCGACCGGATCGACATGCTGCACATCGACGGTGGCCACTCGACGTATGGCGCGGCCCAGGACGTCGTGAATTACGTCTCCAAGGTGCCCTCCGGCGGCATCATCGTCTATGACGACATCAATTGGCCCTCCACGGCCGCCGGCCTCGAGATTCTCCGGGACAGTTGCCGGTTGATACACGTCGTCCCGGCCTTCGGTTCGGAGACCGAGCCCGGCTGTGCGGCCTTCGTGAAGATCTGAGACCCCGTCTTCCACAGTCTCATTCTTTATTGACCGCTGCATTTGCATTCCACAAAAAGCGAACGATCCTAGGTGGGAATACGAGATGATTTGGATTTGGACGCGATCGTCGATGCAACAACCCACTGAACGGAAGACGAGTCGGAGGGCAGCCCGCCTTTATGCCGGGACGCCCGCCGATCGTAAGCCGGGGTGGAGGAGAGCCTAAGGGCCCTCTTCCACCCCGGCTTTTTTTATTGGCTTTTTCTTGTGTGACGGAAAGGGATCGCTCAACGCCATGATGACTGCCCCGATCTTATCCGTGATCGTACCCGTCAAAGACGAGGCACTTGCGATCAACATGTTCATACGTCGCGTATCAGCGGTCATCGGTCGGCTCGATGACCCCATCGCCACGTCGTATGAAATCCTCTTTATCGACGACGGGAGCACCGACGCCACCATGGCGGTGATCGGGGCTGCAAGTGGAACCGCGCCGGAGGTACGCGCCATCTCACTGTCACGGAATTTCGGCAAGGAGGCGGCTCTCTCAGCAGGATTCGACTACGCCCGGGGCCAGGCCGTGGTGCCCATGGATGTCGATCTGCAGGATCCACCCGAGGTGCTGGGGGAGATGATCGCCGCATGGCGATCCGGGTACGACGCCGTCTACGGGGTCCGCAGGAATCGCGAGAGCGACACGCTGTGCAAGCGGCTTTCAGCCGACCTGTACTACCGAGCCCATAATTTTCTGGTCCATCGGGGATTTTTGTGGGTAGCTCCGTAGGGGAGAATGCCGCCTTTCCCCGGAGGCAAGGCGGATGTTCGACACGGAGCTCTACCAGCAGGTTCTTGGCTTGACGGCCCCTTGGAAGGTGA